>OGLC01000704.1_pt1 | contig 22403 bp, 34 predicted proteins | sample 1572751 | NCBI WGS metagenome assembly OGLC01 (sample SAMEA2581897, study PRJEB24529) | metagenome | biome: Human gut stool | place: China | collected 2011
TTGATATTCATAATTGGGTGCGTTTGAAATTCTACACCCAAATATACACCCAATAATTGAGATAGCAAAAGACATTTAGAAAGATTTAGTTTTACTGTATATCTTGATTAATATTTGATTCTCAACAAATTGTGGTTTTATGATATTTTCTGAAAGTATAAGTTCGAGAGCCTGTCTCTCCGCAAAGAATAGCGTAACAAGTTGTATGACAATGAGTTACGCTATTTTTCGTTTAAAACGTGCGCCACTTATGCGCCAGTGATTTTATAGATATGTTTAACAGGCATCTTTTATACCGGAAACTGCGGATTTTAAAAGATGTAAAAAAAATGTGTCCTAAATTTCGTACAGGTAATACTTCGTCTATCGTAGGTTATACTTTCCCTATTTTACATAAAGGTACAAGATGGTTTGTGGATTTCTTTGCTTTTGATCCTGCTAAAAATGAAATGCGAAGAAAAAGGTATTATATCAATAACGCTTTATCGGTATCTGCAAAAAAAAGAAGAGCTGCTGAAATAATAGAGGTATTGACTAAGCAGCTTAGTCAAGGCTGGAATCCTTGGGTAGTAGCAGATGAAAGTAGAGGTTTTGTAACTTTGGAGGACTGTTTGAATCGCTATTTGGATTATGTAGATCGTATGGATCGAAAGAAGACTCGTCAAAGTTATACGTCTCATGTGAAGATTCTTCGTGACTTTATAGGGACTTTGGTTGTTCCTTTGAAATTTGTCTATCAGTTTGATGCAGCGTTCTGTAATGCCTTCTTAGACTGGATTTTCTTGGATAGAGGTAGCTCGCCCAGAACGCGAAATAATTATAGAGCATGGCTCTTTGGATTGGCAGAGTTCATGATAGCAAGAAAATATATCAATACGAATCCGGTAGAACATATTAAAGTGATGGCAGAGCATGAAAAGTTCCGAAAAGATCTTTCTCCTGAAATGCTGAAACAAATGTCTATGTTCTTGGCAGAAAATGATAAATTGTTTTTCTTGGCTTGCATGATGCAATATTACACACTTATTCGACCTACAGAACTAAGCTATTTGAAGGTGGGTGATATATCATTAAGAAATCAAACCGTTTTTGTTTCAAAAGAACATAGCAAAAACCATAAAGATGCAGAGGTTGGTTTAAATCGTGTTATCATCAAATTGATGTTAGACTTAAACATATTCAGTTATCCTAACGATTATTATTTGTTTGGGAAAGGTTTAAAACCTAACGAAAATAGGGGGAATGCTGACCAGTTCAACAAGCGTTGGCAGAAAATGAGAAAGGATTTGAAATGGGAAGCATGCTATCAGTTTTATAGCTTAAAGGATTCTGGTATTAGGGATTTAGCAAATGCTCAGGGTGTAGTTGTAGCTCGTGACCAGGCAAGACATAGTGATATATCAACAACAAACAAATACATTCAAAAACATGGTGTACAGAAATCCACCTTGGATTTTGACGGTAATATCGTTTATGATTGAAAATCGTTTTTGTGATTATATGATATATGTCTTTTTTAGTTGTAGCGGTGTAGCGAAGCTGTTGTAATTGGTATAGAACTACTGATTATCAGTCGTTTCAGCTTTGCTACATTGTGTAGCAGAGCGGATTTTTCGCTACATAATAGTCCGCTATCCTGTTGGTTTAGGAGTCTTGAAGAACCAAAAGCTTGTTAATGATGATTCCAGTTAGTGTAGATATTTATTTTTGTATTTATATGATATATGTCTTTTTTAGTTGTAGCGGTGTAGCGAAGCTGTTGTAAATAGTATAGAACTGCTGATTATCAGTCATTTTAGCTTTGCTACATTGTGTAGCAGAGCAGTTTTTTCGCTACACGATTTTTGTATTTCTAATCTGAAATAAGAAAAGTCATGATAATTGCTTTAAAATGCTCGGCTCTTACTGGTGAATCTCCTTATACAATGATAGATGGCCAAAAGGTACATCTCTATGAACGCAAAAATTATTCGGAACACTTCACAAGACCCACCAACACATTTCCAACATTCAGAGATTGTTTCGGATTGACCGATTTAAATCAAATTCCATCTGATTGGAAATAATAATATACTTCTCCCAATGGTATTTGCCGTTGGGAGATTTTTTTAGAAGAATACCTATATACTCTTAGTATTATTCATATTAACGAGTAATACAATCTATAACAGCTGCATCGCGTTTACTATTGTCTCCACTGGGAAAGCTGGAGCTTTGCTATATTTTAAAATCTTAATACTCTGCCCTCCCGGTCATCCTGATCCAGCCCTTTCTATTCCTTCAAACTTTGCCCACACCACAACGTTTGAGCCGGTTCTGCTTTTCAGGCTGCCGTCCCTCTTGCCTAAAGTCAAGACAGACGGCAGCCTGAAAAGCAGAACGAAAGCAAAAGGTGAGGTTCGATTCCGTTTCACTCCATACTCACTTCACCATCCGCTTTCTGACGGCCCAACCGTTGTTCCCTCCCTGGTTTCTATATTTCCTTTATTTCTTGTATTAACTATATTACCACAGAATACTATATTACAAAGTAATAGACGTAATAAAATGAAGGGAATAAAAAGACTTTTAGAAACAAATGCCAACCCAAATTGCGCCCAATTTTCCCGAAAAAAAACTTTACTTTATTACGAAAATAAATGTATGTATATTTGCTTACGTGAAGATAATTTTGTATATTTGTAGTACCAAAGAGGGAGAAACACTTCCTTCAGTAATCAACCTAAACCTTTGTAGTTATGTCTGTAAATAGTTTCACAAAACATGAACCACTCATCTTTAAAACAGGGAGCAATATTAAACTCATTCATAGAGCGGAATACTGCAAATCCATCATTGCTGATGGCAAGGAACTTATTACCGGCAATGAAAGAGGAAAAATCCGTGTGCCGGAACTCAATGACGAAAAAGTCTACATTACCTTTAAGGAAGACGTGACAGATTTATCCAATGCCTTCTTGCGTTGCTATGCTTTGATTTCTGTTCCGGAGAATATCTTCGCGAATTGCCCGAATGTCACCAATTTTCAAGAAACCTTCTCTTTATGCACGGCTCTGAAATATATTCCGGAGAATATCTTCGCGAATTGTCCAGAGGTCACCGATTTTTCTTATACCTTCGAAGGTTGCTCGGCATTGAAGTCTATTCCTGAGAACCAGTTCGTCAACAATCCGGAAGTGATCAAATTCTACGGCACCTTCAGTAGTTGCGAGGCACTAACTACCATTCCCGAGAACCTCTTCGCCAACAACCCAAAAGTTATTGATTTTGGTTCCACCTTTGAAGGTTGCTCAGCTTTGAAATCCATTCCTGAGAATCTCTTTGCGAATAACCCGGAAGTAACCAATTTCTATGGCACCTTTCAAAGTTGCACATCCTTGAAATCCATCCCGGAGAATCTGTTCACAAATAACCCAGCAGTAACCTCCTTCGCCTACACCTTCGCTGAATGTAGATCTCTGACCTCCATTCCCGAGAATCTCTTTGCGAATAATCCGAAAGTAACCTCCTTCTACGGCACCTTTTGGAAATGCTCGGCATTGAAGTCTATTCCCGAGAATCTCTTTGCGAACAACCCAGAGGTCACCAACTTCGCCTACACCTTCATTGATTGCTCGTCATTGACTACCATACCGGAGAACTTGTTTGCGAATAACCCTGCAGTGACCACTTTTGACGGCACTTTCTCTGGTTGCAAGGCTCTGACAGAAATTCCCGAGAATCTGTTTGCAAATAATCCGGAAGTGATTAGTTTCAACGCAACCTTTATTATTTGCTTGGCATTGACTGCTATTCCGAAGAATCTGTTTGCCAACAATCCGAAAGTAACCGATTTCTCTGAAACCTTCGAGGGTTGTTGGGCATTAAAGTCCATACCTTCTTCTCTCTTTGACAACAACCGAAAGGTCACGTCCTTCTCTGAGACCTTCCGTGGTTGCACAAGTCTCACCGGTGAATCTCCTTATACAATGATCGAGGATCAAAAAGTGCATCTCTATGAACGAGTCAATTATCCCGATCATTTCACGGAACCCACAGTTTTTTGGGATTGTTTCTACGATAGCACAGATATGAGGGATTATATTCAAGCACCTGATGATTGGAAAGAATAATATACTTCTCCCAATGGCACAAACTCAGCCATTGGGAGTTTTTTTAGAAGAATACCTATATATTCTTAGAATTATTCATATTAACGAGTAATATCTTCTATATTCTATAAGAACACTCTTCACTGTTCCTATATTCTATATTCCTATATACTCTGCCCACCCGGTCATCCTGATCCGGCCCTTTCTATTCCTCAGAACTTTGCCCACACCACAACGTTTGAGCCGGTTCTGCTTTTCAGGCTGCTGTCCCTCTTGCCTAAAGTCAAGACAGACGGCAGCCTCGCAGAACGAAAGCAAAAGGTGAGGTTCGATTCCGTTTCACTCCATACTCACTTCACCATCTGCTTTCTGACGGCCCAACCGTTGTTCCCTCCCTGGTTTCTATTTTTCCCTTATTTCTTGTATTAACTATATTACCATAGAATACTATATTACAAAGTAATAGAAGTAATAAAATAAAGGGAATAAAAGACTTTTGGAAACAAACGCCAACCCAAATTGCGCCCAATTTTACCGGAAAAAAACTTTACTTTTATATGAAAATAAACGTATGCACATTTGCATACATGAAAATATTTTTGTATCTTTGTAGTACAAGATAGGGAGAAACACTTCCTTCAGTAATCAACCTAAAACTCAGTAGTTATGAATCATAATGAAAGTTACAAAGTTCTTGTCTGTAAAATTATTGAAATTGCCGAAATACAAGGCTTTACTGTATATCATGAAAAGAAAGGTTTAGAAACTGAATTTTCTTTTTCTCAATTTACAGAAAGAGGTCAGGATTTTTCTTTTTCCATATCTATGGATAATCAAGATTTTGTGACTTTTCTAACAGAATTATCTGATTATTATGAAGGTTATGACCCAGAGGCAGAAACAATGCTTTGGTTGGATAATGACGGACATGGGAAAAATGGTGCGCCTTTCCACATGAGGGATGTTTTAAGTGATATGGAAGACTGTGAGAAAATGATTGGGCAATTGTTCGATGCTTTGCAAAGTGCATATTTGAACAATGAAATTGCATAAATTTATTTACAAATCTTTATACTATTTACAATATGAACTCTTTTAGATCTTTAATGGCTGAAACAGGTTATGAACTTAAAACCACGTTTTGGGAGGATTTTTCAATTGCTGATATTTGGGGTCTTTCTGCCGTGCAAGATACTTTTAATCGGGCATTTGAAGAGTGGAAACATAATTATGTTTTTCTAACAGAAATGGTATTAGTTCTCAACCATAAAATTTGGCAACATTACAAGTCAAAACCGGCATTGGCTAAATTGTATGACACTCTTTGGAGAGAGGCTGATCAGTATGCTATGGATAATCTTAGCGAAAATGAAATGCAATATTATTTTAGAGTAACTGATTAAGTTTTTATGCAGATTAGAAGATTGCGTTTAGAGGAAGGAAAGCGTATTGGAATAATGCGTTTTCCCAACTTTCACAGGTCTGGGAGTGTTTCTGGAATGAAAAAGCTTTATTATGGTAAAGAAGCTTTATTGGTAAGGTGTGGAAGTTTTATTTATAATGTATCAGGTGAACCCCAAATATATTATCAAGCTAAAATTTAATTTAACATGCGATTCAAATAATCGTATGGCAATAATTTAATGTTATGACTTCTAATAATTCTTCAAATAGTAAGCTGTTGATTTATGTAACAGGATCTCTTGTGAAGTTGATACACAAAGCGGAATACTGCAAATCCATCATTGCCGATGGCAAGGAACTGATTACCGGCAATGAAAGTGGTGAACTTGTTGTGCCGGAACTCAAAGATCCCAAAGTCTACATTACCTTTAAAGAGGATTTAACCAGTCTTGCTAATGCCTTCGAAGGTTGCAAGGCATTGACTACCATTCCTGAAAATCTCTTTGCGAACAACCCAGAGGTCACCGAATTCATCGGCATCTTCCATGGTTGCTATGCTCTGACTGCCATTCCCGAGAAGCTGTTCGCCCATAACACGAAAGTCACCGGTTTCGGTGCCACCTTCGGTCATTGTACAGCTCTTAAATCCATACCGGAAAATTTTTTTGCCAACTGCTCAGAATTAGAAGACTTCTCCTATATGTTTTGTGGTTGTTCAGCACTGACTACCATTCCGGAGAAACTCTTCGCAAATTGTCCGAAAGTTACCCATTTCACCGGAACATTCGGGAAAACTTCCGTTACTTCCATTCCGGAGAATCTCTTTGCGAATAATCCGAAGGTAACCGATTTTGATGACACCTTCTTTTGTTGTACGTCATTGAAATCCATACCTGCCGGTCTCTTTGACAACAACCGAAAGGTAACCAATTTCGAAGGAACCTTCTATGGTTGCTCGGCTCTCACCGGTGAGAGTCCCTATACGATGGTGAATGGAAAGAAAGTGCATCTCTATGAACGCAAAAAATATCCGAAGCGTTTCACAGCACCAAAATATTTCAAATATGCCTTTTATGGTTGCACCGGTCTGACGGACTTCGCTCAAATTCCATCTGATTGGAAAGAATAATATACTTCTCCCAATGGCACTTTCCGTTGGGAGATTTTTTTTGAATTCCTATATATTCTTAGAATTATTCATATTACCGAGTAATACAATCTATAAGGATTGCATCGCGTTTACTAATGTCTCCACTGAGAAAGCAGGAACTTTGCTATATTTTAAAATCTTAATACTCTACCCTCCCGGTCATCCTGATCCGGCCCTTTCTATTCTTTCTTAGAACTTTCCCCACACCACAACGTTTGATCCGGTTATGCTTTTCAGGCTGCTGCCACTCTTGCCTAAAGTCAAGAGAGACGGCAGCCTCGCAGAACGAAAGCAAAAGGTTAGGTTCGATTCCGTTTCACTCCATTCTCACTTCACCATCTGCTTTCTGACGGCCCAACCGTTGTTCCCTCCCTGGTTTCTATATTTCCCTTATTTCATGTATTAACTATATTATCATTATTATCATAGAATACTATATTACAAAGTAATAGAAGTAATAAAATATAGGGAGTAAAAGACTTTTGGAAGCATACGCCAACCCAAATTGCACCCAATTTTCCCCCGGAAAAAACACCTCTTTTATATGAAAATAAACGTATGTATATTTGCGTACATGGTAATAAATTTGTATCTTTGTAGCAGAAATAAATACTAAAGAAATGAATAAAAAATATATACTTACTGAAGAATATAAGAATATTATAGTTTCAGATAATCAGTCAAAACGAGTTTTTCGAATCATGGCTATTCGGAGCTTTGGAGGCGTAAAAGCTGGGCAGCTCGGTGGGTTCGTGGAAAAAGAAGAAAATCTTTCGCATGAGGGTGATTGTTTTGTATTCGATGATGCAGTGGTCTGTGATGATGCACGAGTTGAGAAAAATTCATTGGTTATGGATAACGCTTTAATTTTTGGAAATGCCTTGTTAACTGATAACGCAATAGTTGTTGACAATGCGATTTTGAAAGATAGAGTAGTTGTAAGAGGCGATAGTGAAATTACGGACAGTGCAGTAATCTCTGAAAATGCTCAGGTTTTAGACTCAGCATTGGTTTCAGAAAATGCAGCCATAAAAGATGATGCAAAAATCCGGAATTTTGCAATTGTTTCTGGTCACGTTGTGGTTAAAAACAATGCTCAAATTGAAGATCATGCGGAAGTTCAAGACGAAGCTGTTATATCCGGCAATGTGGTTGCAAAGGATAATGCTTTGATAGTAGATCATGCAGTAGTGGGTGAGAACTCAGTTGTTGAAGATAATGCAGTAGTAAGTGGAAATGCAGTAGTTATGGGTACTACAGTATGTGGAAATATGATTCTTAGTAAAGGATATTTTAATTAGAAGTTGTACATAGCTATATTGGTTTTTGCTTGGCCGGTTCTGAATATACTTCAGAGCCGGTTTTTTTTTGTAGTCTGTGAAAGAATCAAAAGCTTGTTTTTCTCACAGAGTAAAAAAAGAGAGGCTATCATCGTAAAATAATGATAGCCTCTCTTGATGTTATTTAAGCTGTTTAATTATGTTGCTCATAGTGTCCTTGCAAGTAAATATTGCAGCAAGGAAGAAAGCAGCTGACCAGCCTTCTAAGTTTTCTCCCATTGATGGTAAAATGATTGATGCTGCAAAGAGTATGCTTGCAATAATGATTGTAGATGCTTGCATCCATGTAAGAACAATACCGGTACACTCTTCGAAGAATTTAATTTTTCTTTGAAATTGAGCCAAAGTGTATTGGCCTTTGCTGAGTTGATGTGTTTTAATCATTTTGTTGCTTGTTTGACGTTTTTAAAAAAATGGGCACCGTCCGGTGTCAAACAAGCAACAATTTTAGGATATAAAATGGCTTGAACGGACGATGCCCTTTTATGAATAGTTTAAATTTCTTTAGGGTACAATTTACCCACGAATGGGTTCTATGTGGTTGGTACTTACGCACCTATGTTGCTTGTTTGACGATGCAAAGATAGTAATACTGTTTTAGCTGACAAAATAAATTACCATAAAAATACACATTTAATGATGAAAATATTCCATATATATGAAATATAGAATATCTGATGCAAAAATCCTCTTATGAACTTTTCTTGATTGAACATGATTATGTTACATATTCAACATTTATATTCCTTTGTAGTGTCAAAAAAGTGATATATAAATCAAGGGAATAAAATAAATCAAACGTATAATTGTTAATTCTAATTGTGTTTCATTGTAAATAAAAATATATTTATTTCTTTGTAAATTTTATGTGTGTATATTTGCACACATTGAAATAATTTTGTATCTTTGTGGTACCAAAGAGGAAGAAATACTTCCTTCAATAATCAACCTAAACCAATTATATGGGTTAATTCTGCCCCATCCGCGAGAACCGACCAGAGCGTTGGCCCACCGAAGTTAGTTCGCTTACTTGGTTCGATTCCGAGGTAGGTTTCAACTTTCATTCAATTTTTCAATAATCACTTTTTAAAAAAAAACTGGTGGCAACAGGTAAAATTCTGCAGGTAAAACAATGAAAAAATCAAACAATATTCAGACCCTGAACAACGAAATGATGAATCAAGCCTTAGCCGATTGGAGTAAGGGTGACTACAGTTTGTTAATCGGTGCGGTTTGCATTTTCAACGCTGACCCCTTCCTTGTGGAATACGATGAACTTGCCCAAGATGTAGCAGAAGAAGTCTTACAGGACGGTGTGACCTTTAAAATCTTCGAACGCAAAACGTGCATGAAAACTGATTCCGGACAGCGAGAAGCCTTTATTGATATGTGCGAAAAATTAGAATGCCTTGATGCGCAGCGCATCGTATGCTTTTACTCGGCCAATCAAGCCGAAATGCTTTTGGTTTGCTTTGCGCAAGACATCGAAGGAGATGAAATGCCCGAAGAATATGAGCAGGTGTACAGCGTAGGATATTCAACTGACGAGTATGATTTTTGCAAATACACCCATTTAACACGCGTCAAAGCGCAAGATTTGTTCGAGCAGCTTTGTGCCGATGTGCACGGCGAAGTGTACACCAGTTTGGCGGATCATTGTTCCGGAGGCGAAATTTGGATATGCAATGATGTGACAGAAGAATGTATTGAAACGTTCTTTGTAAAACCTAAAGAAGATTAGTACCTGTACTTACAATAAAGCGGCTGGAAAAAGTCGTGTTTTCTAATTCAATTTTTTAATAATTTTTGCTCTGGCTCATTCAGGAGAACCAATCAGAGCGTTGACTCACCGAAGTTGGTTCGTTTACTCGGTTCGACTCCGAGGTGGGCTTCTACTGCATTACAATTTTCTTTTAATTATTTCAAAACCTGGCGGCAGCAGGTAAAATTCAGTCACTAAAAAATGAAACAGCATTTTGTAAATCAACAAACTTTAAAGCAGCTGGCCTATGATAATGGTCTTGATTTGGTTCCTACTTGGGAATTAGACGAAAATCTGCAAACTCGTTACGCACTAATAGGTTTTAAGAGTGAAGCGGAAATCAATCATGTGATGTCACTATTCGATAACTTTGAGCGCGTGGTGATAGTTCGAAAGCCGTTTGATAACTGCTGGCGACTTTCTGATTTTGAAAATGAGATCATCGTTGATGAATCCTTGTATGAAAATGCCGCTGACGGTATTTCATTTTGCTACGACACTTCCTACTTTGAAGATTTGTTGCAGGATGAAATGTATATGGAAGCGAATGGCGTTGATGAACATTCTGTTTGCGAAATCATTGAACGCATTCAGGCGTTGAAGCCCGGGGAAGTGGTGGTGGTTGCAGGTAACGACCATTTCGTTGAGACACTGCAGACTCATGTACTGAACTATCGCGATAGCAATGGATGGCTGTGGGCAGTGGCGTTGCGATAAAAAATAACTGTGGAAGGATATGGCTGACGAAATAAAGTATATTGGTGAGCAACTGCGGGCATTAAGGCTGTATCATGGATTGATACAGATGGCGTAGCTTATGTCGAAGTTGATAGTTCTATCCCTAACCATTTTTCGAGGTAGTTGAGCAGTAAACATTCTTTAATTACTTATAATGATTATATTATGAAATTGTATAAAAGTCGAACTTCACAAAAGGTTTTTAGTGTAGAAATATCTGAAACAGGTTTTGTAACATTAAGAACCCCTGATGGCAGAATTTATAATAATACAGGTTCTATTATAGGTTCTATGGGAATTGAAAGATTTTTATCTAAATGTTTTGATTATAAAGGTACTATAGATGATTATATAAGAGAACAGACTGTACTGAAAGAAAAACAAAAAGCAGCACAATATGCAGCTGAGATAAAACGTATGGAGGTTCAAGAAAAAGAGTTCGCAGCCATGATTCAATCCCGTGAATTTATTCCTTATACACGTGAGAATGTGCGAATTTTAATGGAATATCTGACGCGAACTAATTGGGGCTTATGGGAGTTGCCTAAAATGGAGGTTGGTTATACGGCTTCACAATATGAAACTGAGAATGGTCGGACTTTTGTTAATGTGAAATTTGATGGTGGACTAAAGGTATCAAATGCTCCTACGACATATTTACACAAAGGTTACGTTCCATTGCGATCTTTGAACGAGAACTTGAAAGAATGATATATGGTTTATGGGAGGCCTTGTCTTTTGTTGCTTAGCAAAGCCAATTATATGTATAGATATAAAAAAGAGAGGAATAGTTATCTATATCCTCTCTTTTTTTACATAAGAAATTTACCATAGTGTAACTTTTCCAATAGCACCTAAATCTAAAGAGGCCGTAGCAATACCTAAAGCTCGAAAAATTCGACTCATTGTCGGGAGTGTAATAACGCATTTACCGCTTTCAAGTTTCGATATTTGGGATTTTTTTACTCCAACCTTTTCGCCAAGCTCTTCTTGTGTGAGATTTTGTAATTTTCTCACTTTCTTTATAGCTTCTCCAACAAAGTAGGCATTTATCTCTTCTTTTAGTTGGGCTTCCATTGCATCGCGTTCGGGAGTTCCCATTTTTCCCCAAACTTCATCCACTAAATCATCAGCCGGTGTGAAATTCATTTTTGCCATATCTGTTATTTTTATCGTTAAAGTATTCATTCATTATCGCTTCGGCTTTGGCAATTTCCTTTGAAGGAGTTTTTTGTGTCTTTTTTATTATCCCATGAGTAACTATGACTAAAGCTCCTTCATCATTATCCCAAAAGGATAACAACCGATAGCAAATTCCATTAAACAAAGTACGCAATTCCCATATATCAGTATCATCCAACTTTTTGAATAGTTCTTTATCCATAACTCCCCCCTCTACTTTTTTGATATTATAGACTATTTTTTGTTGTGCTTTAAGGGGTTGAATTTTGATAAAGTTTTTAGCATCATCACTTAATACTATTTTTATAGTTCTTTCATTCATAGCCTTTAGTTTATACAGCAAAGGTATATAAAAGTTTCCATATAAGCAAACTTCTATGCTTTTTTTCAATGTTTTTGGTATCATAATTTTGTTTTTTTTCTTCGGGCATCTGCGGGTGAATCCAAAAGTATAGGGTATCATTATACCCTCCTTTCATTCTATATTTTCAAAATATATCATATTTACAAGTAATAGAAGTAATAAAAGAAAGAAAAGAAAAATACCTCGTAAAATTGACCAGATGTTTTGTATTTGATTTTACCGAAAATAAAAAAAAATATTGTGTGTTCATTTGCATACAATAAATATTTTTCGTATTTTTGTAGTACCAAAAAGGAAGAAATAAGCCCTCATTTTATTTTCCAATGGTAGGGTTTACTACCATTGGAAGTTTTTATATGATGTTCAATACTCGCGTTTCTTATATTACTTAATAATATTCATATTACTTTGTAATATGTTCTATATCAGTCAGAATTCCTTTGCTATGCCGAAGCTGTCTGCTTTCATCGGACAGAATCTCGTTCTATTTTTATTATCTTATATTCTCTGCCCACCCAATAGTACACCGCCCTTTTCCTATATTTCTACTAACTTTACATCGCTGACGCGTTTATTCACTTTTCCCTAAAACTCTGCAAACAGAATGCAGCTGTTCGGCAAGCCGAATAGGTACACTCTGTTTTACTATCTTTTTTCTTCAAACTTTGCCCACACCACAACGTTTGAGCCGGTTCTGCTTTTCAGGCTGCTGTCCCTCTTGCCTAAAGTCAAGACAGACGGCAGTCTGGCAGAACGAAAGCAAATGGTGAGGTTCGATTCCGTTTCACTCCATTCTCACTTCACCATCTGCTTTCTGACGGCCCAACCGTTGTTCCCTCCCTGGTTTCTATATTTCCCTTATTTCATGTATTAACTATATTATCATTATTATCATAGAATACCATATTACAAAGTAATAGAAGTAATAAAATATAGGGAATAAAAACTTTTTGGAAGCAAACGCCAACCCAATTTGCGCCCAATTTTCCCGACAAAAAACGCCTCTTTTTATATAAAAATAAACGTATGTATATTTGCATACATGAAAATAATTTTGTATCTTTGTATTACCAAAAAGGGAGAAACACTTCCTTATGTAATCAACTAAAACCTTTAAACTTATGGGCAATAAATTTGTTTATATTTTGGACTTTTGTCTTGGCTGTTTAAATATTATTGAACTGACAGATGAAGAACAAATTGAATCTGAACAATATGATGATTTTGAAGATTTTCTCTCAACAATCGAAGATAAATATGGGTTCAAGCTATCAAACTGTCAATGGATGGTTTCAGATGAATTAAAAGTCTATAAATACGCAAATGGAGAGGAGGTTCACGATGCCTAACTGGTGTAATTGTACCTACAAATGTGTGGGTGATTTGAATGAAGTAAAGGCTATATATAAAGTCTTAAAATCGCTTGATAAGCGAAAGACTTCAATAATAGAGAATGACTTTGGTAAAATGTGGCTTGGCAATCTTGTTACCAAACTTGGAGGTGATTGGGAAAAGTATAGATGTCGGGGCGCAATAATAGATTATTCTCTTGATGACGAAGTTCTGACAATAAACCAATATGTTGCGTGGTGTGAACAAGAAGGAGTAAGAAATATAATAGAAGAAAAATTTCCTTCTGTTAAAGTTTACTTCATAGAGGAAGAATCAGGTTGTGGTGTTTTTAGCACTAATGATACCAGTGGCTTATTTTTTCCAGAGAAATATTGGGTTGAAACAGATTGTGAGTCAAACTATTTTGAAACTATGGAAGAGGTTGCAAATTGCATCTCGGAAATAGTTAATCGTGAGATTTCTCCAACGATGAAGGATTTAGAGGAAGCTGTATCTCAATACATGGATGATAATGAAGATTGCTATATTGCTATTCATGAAATTTCGTTTGTGTAATTATTATTATTGTCAGTATCTATTTATTGGGTACTGACAATAATTCGTTTATTAAACCTTTTGGGACTATTGATGAAATAAGGTTTATGTGCTATATATTCTCATTCATATTGGATAGTAATTTATTCTATATCTAATAATTATCTCTTTTGAAAAAGAGGTAAAATCGTTTTTCTTTAAAACTCTGCCCACCCGGTCATTTTATTCCTCCCTTTTTATTTTCCTAATACTTCGCTTCGCGCATCACTGAATCTTCTATCTATCTTCCCTAAAACTCTGCAAACAGCATGCAGCTGTTCGGCAAGCCGAATAGGTACACTCTGTTTTACTATCTTTTTTCTTCAAACTTTGCCCACACCACAACGTTTGAGCCGGTTCTGCTTTTTCAGGCTGCTGCCACTCTTGCCTAAAGTCAAGAGAGACGGCAGCCTCGCAGAACGAAAGCAAAAGGTGAGGTTCGATTCCGTTCCACTTCCAGAAGCTGAAGCTTTTGTCCGTTCCACTCCATTCTCACTTCACCTTCCGCTTTCTGACGGCCCAACCGTTGTTCCCTCCCTGGTTTCTATATTTCCCTTATTTCATGTATTAACTATATTATCATTATTATCATAGAATACTATATTACAAAGTAATAGAAGTAATAAAATATAGGGAATAAAAGAATTTTGGAAACAAACGCCAACCCAATTTGCGCCCAATTTTCCCGGAAAAAAACTTTACTTTAATATGAAAATAATGTATGTATATTTGCACACATGAAAATAATTTTGTATCTTTGTAATACTCAAGAAGGAGAGAAGTTCCTTCTTGAAATAAACTGATTACTAACATATTAAACCATAGCAATATGAAAAAGATTGAGAATAGTTTCGCAGTTACAGGCTTCGTAGCAAACAATGCTGAAATCCGTCAATTCACCACTTCATCGGTAGCACGTTTCTCGTTAGTCATTAGCCGACAGGAGAAAGTTGGTGAAGAACTCACTCGTGTTTCTGCATTCATTGGGTGTGAGGTATGGCGTAAGAATGAAAACCTTCAAGATTTCAATCAAATTAGCAAAGGTACTCTTCTTACAGTGGAAGGGTATTTTAAACCCGAAGAATGGACTGATAAAGAAGGTGTAAAACACAATCGTGTAATCATGGTTGCAACCAAGTTCTATCCGGCGGTGGATAAAGAAGAAAGTTCCACGAAGTAATCACTTCTACTATGAATAAAAAGAGTGGCTTTATGGTCACTCTTTCTTTTTCAGATTCTTTGTTTTAATAATCCCTAAATAAATAGTTGATGAATATTTATGTTTGTAACAAACCGCTTATCTTCCAAACTGGGAGTAATATCAAGTTGACTGATAGAGCTGAGTATTTCAAATCTATTATTGCCGATGGCAAGGAACTCATTAAAACCGGTGAGGAAGATGGGGAAATCTTTGTGCCCGAACTCAAATACCCCAAGGTCTACATCGCCTTTAAGGAGGGTATTACAAAATTTTTGTCTGTTTTCTATGGTTGCAAAGCTTTGGTTTCTATTCCGGAAAATCTCTTTGTGAATTATCAGCAAGCAATCTCTTTTGTTTATGTCTTTTTTGGATGTAGAAACTTAAAGGAAATTCCGGAGAACCTGTTCGCAAACAACCTGGCAGTGACTACTTTTGAAGGGACCTTTTATAATTGCAAGGCTTTGAAAGAAATTCCCGAAAAACTCTTCGCTCATAATCCGAATGTCACAGATTTTTCTGAAATTTTCAGAGGTTGTAGCAAATTAAAAAAGATACCAGAGAAACTATTTCCGAACTGCCCGAAGGTTACTTACTTCTGCAGAAGTTTTCAGAACTGTAAGGCTTTGAAAGAAATTCCCGGGAAGCTGTTTGCGAACTGCCCCAATGCAACCAGCTTCGATAGTTCATTCTCGGGTTGCTCAACATTGAAATCAATTCCAGAGAACTTGTTCGCAAACAATCAGGAGGTTACAAACTTTCAAGATTCATTCAATGGTTGTTTGAGTTTAACAGAAATTCCCGAAAAACTCTTCGCAAACAATCCAGAGGCTATGAACTTTTTATACACCTTTGCAAAATGTGAAAGTTTGGAAGATTTTCCAGATAATTTGTTTGCAAATTGTCCGAAGGCTACCAATATAATTTGGACTTTCTGAATCAATATGTTATTCAAAACATTCTCGACAAAATGGATTATTTTTCCAATGGTGGCAAATCCTACCATTGGATTTTTTTTGAATGCCTATATATTCTTAGAATTATTCATATTACCGAGTAATACAATCTATAACAGCTGCATCGCGTTTACTATTGTCTCCACTGAGAAAGCAGGAACTTTGCTATATTTTAAAATCTTAATTCTTAATACTCTGCCCACCCGGTCATCCTGTTCCAACCTTTTCTATTCTTTCTTTAAACTTTGCCCACACCACAACGTTTGAGCCGGTTCTGCTTTTCAGGCTGCTGTCCCTCTTGCCTAAAGTCAAGACAGACGGCAGCCTCGCAGAACGAAAGCAAAAGGTGAGGTTCGATTCCGTTTCACTCCATACTCACTTCACCATCCGCTTTCTGACGGCCCAACCGTTGTTCCCTCCCTGTTTTCTATATTTCCCTTACTTTTTGTATTAACTATATTACCATAGAATACCATATTACAAAGTAATAGAGGTAATAAAAGTAATAAAATAAAGGGAATAAAAAACTTTTGGAAGCAAACGCCAACCCAAATTGCGCCCAATTTTCCAGGCAAAAAAACACCTCTTTTATATGAAAATAAACGTATGTATATTTGCATACATGGAAATAATTTTGTATATTTGTATTACCAAAGAGGGAGAAATACTCTCTTAGCTTTAACCCCTTAATTCCTTTTTGTTATGAGTAATTTCGTCAGTCAGATTTCAAAATGTGATGCAGATTTTGTAAAATCATTTGTTAATTTCGTTAATGGAAAAATGTCTTCTAAAAACAATACAGGCAAAGAGCTGGCTAAAGCTCATCGTTATTTGCAGCAGGAAATGTTTGAAGTTTTCTTCTGTTTTATGAAGGAACTGGCTTATAATTATAAAAATGGTAGATATGATGCTCGTAATGAAATGGCTGCTCGCTTTTCAGCAGAAGCCTATCAACGCCTCATTGAATGTGATTTTGTTTTTGATCCTAATTTTCCGAACCATTAAATGATAGAATTATGGATGAATATGATTTTCCCGAATACGGCAGACAATGTGAGTTGATAACCCCTTGGCGAGGCTACCACCGAGGAACTATCGTAGCCCTCTCTGAACATGGCTTTGTGGTTCAGTTCAGCAGTGGTGCAGAAATAAATGTTTATAAAGACGAAATAATTTTGGATTGATATGTGCAGACTTATGACAACGCAGTTGGAGGAAGCCTTGAAAGGCTTTCCTCTCTATTCCCAGGACGGCAAGGGAAAGGAAGCTATTTGCCGTGCCATCTTTGCACTCGGAGGAGTGCGGTGGTTCATTCTTGAAGGTGAAAAAGAAGGCAACGATACGGTCTTGTTTGGAATAGTTGTTGGCTTGATAGAAGATGAATACGGCTATTTTTCTCTCAATGAACTCTCAGATATTCAGGTTGATTTGAGTAGGTTTGGTGGAGAAGGCTTTTTGAAAGTAAGGCAGCAGCCTAACTTTACTCCTGTTCCTTTGAAACGATTGCAAGATAATCGCTTACAAGAGTTGCTTTTTAAGTTTGAGTAAATGAAAAAAGAATGCTTGTACAAAAATACACGCATTCTTTTTTTTCTCTATATGACCTATACGGAAAAGTCAAACAAGTTTTCATTTCCATCAAAAGGAATACATTCAGCCCATGTCTGATGGTGAGGAACCAAAGTCATAAATGGATATTTAGGGTTGTTGGGATCGCATTTTTCAAATATGCCATATTGCCATTTCGATGTAGGGGATTTTCGAACTAAAACTTCTTCAAACTTTTGCAATTTGTCAGCTGCAAATTGCTGAAGAAATATTTTCTTGAAAAATTTCTTGCAGTCTACTATATCATAGCCTTTTTCTATATAATTCTCAATATCACCGAAAGTTCCTTCTATGGGGCATAGAACGAAGCGGTTTTTTCAATGATCGGGGAAATGGGTGAAAAGCTTTGAGAACCAAAGGGTTTAGGCATAGTCGGGAAAATGGGCTGAATATTTCGAAGCGGTTTTTTCCTTTACATGGGCTTACATCTGCTTTACGTTTGAGGGGCTTTTCTTCGGATCTTCGGGCGATTGCTTTACATTGGGCTTGCAGATGGGGCTAAAACGGTCAGGAAGGGCTTTATTCTCGGCTGTGTGGCCGTTTTTTGTGCCTATTGGGTGATATGACGCATGTGCTTCCTCATTAGAAGAACTTGCTGATGCTTCCAATGACTTCAAAGACATTCATGATGCGTGATTTGTCGAATTCCTGCTCATCGTAGTCCTCTGTATTAATGGGAATGAAGCGCAACTTGCTTGGATCCGGCGACCTGCGCAGGATTTTAATGGTACGGATAGTGTCCAGTACCACTGCATAGATTTCTCCATACTGGATGTCGTTGAGTGTGCACTGTCGCAGGGCGATGATGTCGCCATGGTTTATTTTGGACTCCATGGAGTGCCCGGTAACATTGCACCAGAGGCTGGCTTTTTCAAACCCCCTTATTACGATGTTGGTGGCGGGTATGTTTACCTGAGAGTTGAACACCTCATCGAATCCCCCAATAAAGTCCACATCGTAGTATGGTGTGCCGACAGATGGGTTCATGGATGTGGTAGGCATGAACGAAGGATTGGCTTCGTCTATTGTTTTAATGCCGTTCAAATCGTCTTTTAACATGCTCCCCTTGCCGGTTAGCAACCAAGCAGGATTTATAAAATCACACTTTGTGTATAATAGTTCTGCGTCAAAAGTGTTTCTTGTGTACCAATTTGAAACAGCCTGTGAAGATATACCTAAAAACCTCGCAAAATCAGCGTTTTTACTCATATTTAGGTGCGATTTTATGGCATCAAGCATTTCTCCTTTTGATGTAAACAAAACATTATGTGTCATTTTCTTCAGCTTTTATTTTGCTTTTCATTGGTACCAAATCCAGGGTTGGAAACATACTCTGTGCTTTCAAAATCAATTCTACTCGTTTAATTTCAGCATCAATGACACTTTCAAGTCTTGTACATTCATCAAAGTCTTCCTGTGACTTGCTTTCTTTGTACCTTTTCTGAACTGTTCTCATTGCTACAACTGCATCGTAAAACTCTCGTGGATTCATACCTTATACTTACTAAAACATTATATACTTCCTATATGGTTTTGTTATTTCTAATATGGGATTTCATATTTAATTGGAAATCTGATATTATTGTTTATGCTCATTGTAATATATTTATTTTTCTGAAAAGTATTCTACAATCTCTGATCCCAGTTGCGTAAATAAATCATCTATTTCATTTGCGATGGAACTCTTTATTTCTAAGGCAAAACTGTGAATGATGGCCATCGAACGGAGTAGATAACCTTCATTGACGCTTAATGCCATAGTCGAAAACGCTTTAAATGTTTCTCCAACGTGTGGGTAATTAGTTCCGTCTATATATCTATCAATTTTTAAAAATCGTTCATCTTGGGAATTTTTTAAAGCTGAGATATAAACCAAATAGTTCAAGCTTGGATTTCCATTTTTTTCCTTGAAGTTGGAAAAAGGATATTTTTTATTTAGTTCACCGAGTTCTTGAACTATATTTCTTAATTTTTGAGTAAGCAACTCATATTCTATTTCCCTGGCAGCTTCGATAGGTGAGAGTTCTTTTGGCTCTTTCATATATTGGGGCAATTAGATGTTTAATGGTTGGGGCTATACCATTTTTCTTTAGGGTCTCCTTTCTTTTAAGAGGTTGTTTATTTTCTCGCAAAAGGATTGGGCCTCTGCTTCAGTTCGGAATACATGGCCGGCTTTTAATCGTATTTCATCAGTTCCGGGGTTATCCCACCATTCATCTGCTATAACACCAAACCCTGTGATATAATCGCAAAAATAAATGGTAAAGTAGGTCTCATGTAATTTCGGACGATAATGGGTAATCTTCTTAGATAAGCGGAGAGTTTTAGGTTCCAGCGTAGTGTAACATAGATCTTCATTGCCAACGTAGGGAATACATTGCCGATAGAATGTCTCATCGTTCATTTTGAAGGGGTAGTAGTCATTTTCTACATAACGCTCAAAATAATTAAGATTCCACTTCTCATCTTTATGGTTGCGAACCAAAACCGGTTCATTGAATGTAAAGTTCATAGTGTATTCGTGTTTTGTGTGGTGTGGTGTGGGTTCGGTGTATTTACTCTTTCACCGGCTTGAATATTATTGTTATTTTGATTTCCTTCGGTTCTTCTTTCCATGAAGGTATATTCTCTTCTCCTATAGATTCTCTCAACTCATCACTATCTATAGGGAAGAAGTTAGTGTCTATTGGGAACCATTTAGGGATGAATTTACCTCGCATGGGCATGTGCAGATAGATAAAAGAACTGCCATCTTTATTTGTGGCAATGTATGCCGTTGATTGGCCGGATAGTTGTTCGGATTGGGTATTCATGTTAATCATTGTATTTGAAAAATGATTGAAAACTTGGTATTCTTACGGACTTATTCAGATAGTGCTTCTTCAATTATCATTTTTACAATTTCGTAGTTGTTGGTTTGCCAGTCAAAATCAATGTCGTGGATAGACGAATCGTAGTGGTTCGCTGAAACGTAGGAGTGGATGTATTCTACAAATGAATCTTCATCTATACCATATTCCATTGGAAAATCTTGTATCTCAGATATTTTATCAATCTCTTGAATAAGATACCTACATTCTTTGTGAGCGATAAAATCGTCAACAATACCATCATACAAATTGGTTTGACGGATATAGGCTTGGCTGACTTCGATTTTACAGCCACAAAGCATACATCTGTATTCCTTTTGGGCTTTCGAGGTTACTTCTTTAAGTGTCGTGATCATATCATTTCTATGTATTTATGTTCCCTTTAATCGTTAATTTCACAATCTTCATAAGATACCACATTGTATGGAACTTCTTTGTCGTACAACATAAATGGATTTTCGCAGGAGCAGGCATTTGCTCCAAAACCAATTTCATATTGTAGGTATTCAAGAGCATCTTCATACGTTCCTATTCCATCAGGAACGTTGATTTCTAAAATGAGTTGTATTTTCATTGATTCTTAGGTTGATAGGATTAGAAACAATGGATTTAGATATATTCAAATTCTCCATCGAGCAGGAGAACAGGTTGGCTTACACCCATCACCCATTCACCAAGTTTATTGTCTTCACCCGGTGGGGGAGGGAGAATGTCAAGAATACAACCTTTAATGATGTTATCAAACTCTGGTGAGAAAGCTGTACAGCATAAAACTTTCAGCTTTGTAGGCTTTTTCTGTTGTATACCTGGGCAGCAGGGTGCCTTTTTGTAGAATCTGTTCTGAATGGAGATGGTTCCTATTTGGTATGATTTCCCTTCTATACCGCAGTTCTTGCATCTATATATGTCATACAGCTTTTTTCCGTATTTTCGGGTTACAATATTTTGCTTTTCCCATTCGTGATGACCTGTTTCAATACTTTGTCTTATCATATTGTTTTCTTGTAAACTTCAAAATCATATACCCACACCCAGGGATTTGATTCCCATGTGCCTTTTCCGAATACTTTCTCAGTGAGGAAGGAATAGGCTTCACGAGGAGAGTCGAAAACAGGGAATTGATTGGGTATTTCATAGCTATTGTAGAAACCGAAAGACTTACTGATTTTGTTTGATTCTATTTTCCTAATACCTTCGGCCATACAGTCTTCCTCTGATATGTCTTGTAGTTTTTCTATTCGGATATTGGTAATTTGAAGTTTGGATAGCAAATACTCAAAGTCGGAGAGAATATACTGCTTGTTATTCCAACCCTTTAGCTCGTGAGCTTCAATGGCAGATAAGCCACATCCCTTTGATTCAGACAAGTATAAGAAATCGTGAGGCTTATATCCCAAGTCTTTGTAACTTTGGGCTATAGCTAAAACTTCTCCTATCTCGTAACGTGGGCAGGGAGCTATCACTTCTTCGTCTTCGTCATACAGAGTCGCATCTACTGCTTTGCCTTCCATATTCTTATATACATAGAAACCGCGTACTTCTATTCCTTTGTAAAAAGAAGGACAGGTGATAATTCTTCTCTCTTGGGTTTTCCGGCCTTCAAGTACTGCTTTGGTCAGGCCGTATTTATCATTGAACGAAATTCTTTTCATAGTTATCTGGAAATAATTGAGGATGTGATGAAATAAACGGTCAGGAGGAATAATGTTCCAATGATAAGACCGATTACAAGAGTATTCCAAAGCAAATCTTTCATGTTTTATTCCCTTATTTTTTCCTTGATGAGAATTTCTGCATCAAGGGCTTCACAGACG
>OGLC01000739.1_pt1 | contig 21619 bp, 15 predicted proteins | sample 1572751 | NCBI WGS metagenome assembly OGLC01 (sample SAMEA2581897, study PRJEB24529) | metagenome | biome: Human gut stool | place: China | collected 2011
TAGCTGTTGCAAAAACCGATGCCGGACGCATATGGAATCCCTGTGCATTTGTGAGTACGAGCTCTTTTGATACCATAATAAAATCTCCTTTATAAATAAATTTGTGTTTTGAAGTTTTGAATCTAATGTCGTGAAAGTTCTTTGAGTTTTGAGGGGTGGCACCGGCTTTTACACCGGTGCCGAGGAACAAAACATTTCAAAAAACGGGTAATAGCAAATTAATTATTTTTTAATCGGTCTTTTGAGAAGTGCAAGCATAAGCATTGAAACTACTGCACCGATTGCAAGAGCAAGGAGGTAGAAATACCATGTACCCTGCATTGTTGCGAATACGAAGATACCGCCGTGAGGAGCCATAAGCTTACAGCCAAAGAGAGCTGAAAGTGCGCCTGCTACTGCAGAACCAACGATACATGAAGGGATAACCTGAAGCGGATGACCTGCTGCGTAAGGAATTGCACCTTCTGTGATGAATGAAAGTCCCATTACATAGTTTACGGGAGCATTCTTTCTTTCTTCGTTTGTCCAACGGTTCTTGAAGAATGTGTTTGAAAGAGCGATTGCGATTGGAGGAACCATACCGCCGATCATAACTGCTGCCATAATGATGTATGCCTGATCGTCTGCGTTTGCAAGGTTAAGTGTTGCGAATGCATAAGCTGCCTTGTTGAAAGGACCGCCCATGTCGATAGACATCATACCTGCGAGGAGCGCACAGAGCGGAACCATCATTGCAGGGTTAGAGGCAATAGCGTTAAGGCCGTTTGACATACCTGAGTTAATCATACCCATGAACGGGTTGACTGCGCACATTACAACGAGAATACCGCCGAGTCCGAGAAGCGGATAGATGAGAACGGGCTTGATACCCTCAAGAGCCTTAGGCATCTTATCGCACATTTTTTCAATACCGAGCATTAAGTAACCGCCTACGAAACCTGCGAGCAAGCCGCCGAGGAAGCCTGACGGAACTGTTTCTGCAGCGGCAGGATCCATAAAGGTTGCGCCTGATGTTGCAAGGAAACCGCCTACAAGACCAACGAGAAGACCGGGACGGTCTGCAATTGACATTGCGATAAAGCCGGAAAGGATAGGAACCATAAGGTTAAATGCCACACCGCCGAGTGTCTTAAACCATGCGGCTGCTGGAGTTACCGTACCGAATGCACTGCCAACCTCCTGTGCGTTTACACCGCACGCAATATCAATGAGGAATGCGATTGCAATGAAGATACCGCCTGCTACAACGAACGGGAGCATATGTGATACACCGTTCATAAGGTGACCGTAAGTGCCGCCTCTCTTCCTTGGAGCATCTGCAGAACCGCCTTTGTGATGATATACGGGAACTTCTTTGTTTACAATCTTGTTGATAAGCTCTTCCGGCTTATGAATACCGTCTGAAACGGCACACTGTAAAACGGGCTTGCCGTCAAAACGGGCAAGATTTATTGTGATGTCAGCGGCAACGATGATACCGTCACAATTTGCAATTTCTTCTTCAGTAAGCACATTCTTTGCACCGCCCGAACCGTTTGTTTCAACCTTAATCGGAATGTTAAGGCTGTCGCCGGCTTTCTGGAGTGATTCAGCCGCCATATAAGTATGAGCAATACCTGTTGGACAGGCTGTGATAGCAAGAACTCTGTAACCCTTCTTTGCAGGAACTTCTGCCTTTGGTTCATCGGGGAACTTTTCTGTTTCTCTTGCGTCAATAATCGAGATGAATTCTTCCGGAGTTTTTGCGGCTTTAAGCTTTGCGGTAAAATCTTCATGCATCAAAAGCTGCATAAGTCTTGCAAGTACTTCAAGATGAACATCACCGTCTGTTGTTGCGGCAATCATAAAGAGCAGCTTACAGGGCTTACCGTCGGGCGAGTCATAATCTACACCGTCGGGGACTGTGATAGCTGTGAGGGCGGGAGCTTTTACAGCTTCGCTCTTGGCATGGGGAATTGCAACCTCCATACCTACGGCTGTTGTGCCGAGTTCTTCACGTTTGAGGATTCCCTCTTTGTAGGCTTTAACATCCTTGAGGTTTCCGCACTTTTCATGTAATGAAACAAGTTTGTCAATTGCTTCGCTCTTGTCGGCAACTTTAACGCCGAGAGCAATACCCGATTTTTTTAATAAATCTGTGATACGCATATTTTTCTCTCCTTTTTAACTGAATTTTGCAAGCAATTCATTTATTTTTTCTTTTGTGGCAAGTCCGTCAAGAAATGCCGTTGCATTTCCGCACACACTGCCCAATTTCAGCGCATAGGGGTAGCTTTTTGTTTTTTCATATCCTGCCACAAAGCCTGCTACCATTGAGTCTCCCGAACCGACTGTGTTAATTACCTTTTCTTTGAGGACTCCTGCTTTGTGTCTTTTTCCAAATTCGTCAATGAGCATTGCTCCGTCACCGCCGAGTGAAATCAAAACATTTTTTGCACCGAGTTTCTGCAACTCTTTTGCATACTTTTCAATATCATCCTCGGTGTTGATTTCAACTCCGAACATTTCGGAAAGCTCCTGTCTGTTCGGCTTGATGAGGAACGGCTTGTACTTGAGTGCGTTGAGTAAAAGTTTTTTTGTTGCGTCAACTACAATTCGTACATCCTTGCCCTTGATTCTTTCAAGGATTCTTTCATAAACATCATCAGGCATCGTATTCGGAATGTTTCCTGCAATTACGATTGTGTCGCCGTCGGATATTCTGTCGATTTTTGAAAACAGCCTTTCAAGTTCGCCTTCACTTATGTGAGGTCCCTGACAATTGATTTCTGTTTCAACGCCGGCTTTGATTTTTATGTTGATTCTTGAAATTCCACTTTCAAGCTTAATAAAGTCGGTGATAATCCTGTCGTTGCGAATACCCTTTTCAATGGCGTCACCCGTAAAGCCTGCAACAAATCCGAATGCCGTACTTTCAAGGTCAAGTTCTGCAAGTACGCATGAAACATTGATTCCCTTTCCTCCGTAGTAATATTCTTCGGCGGTTGTTCGGTTTGTTATTCCCGGAACAAGCGAATCAAGTCTGACAATGTAGTCAATTGACGGATTAAGCGTTACGGTGTAAATCATTTTTTACCTCCTTTATCACCGTTACCTGCGAAAAGTCCGGCGTAGGCAGTTTGTCGGTGATTATACAACATTTTTGCAGAGGGGCAAATGTTACGGAATACACCCTGCGAAATTTTGAATGGTCTGCAAGAACAAATGCCATATAAGATTTGTTGATTGCCGTTTCCTTTATAAGACCTTCTTCAATGTCGGGGGTTGTGAATCCCGAACCGATGTCAATTCCGTTTGCTCCCATAAAAGCTTTTGTAAAGTTAAAGCAGTTTATGCTTTTTATTGCTTCGGCACCCACAACAGCCTCGGTAAGCGGTTTTATTTTTCCGCCTACTATATATGTCTGCATACCCTTGTGGATAAGCATTCTGGCGTGTGTTATGCCGTTTGTAACATATGTTGCGTTTGTATTTGTAATGTGGTCAACAAGCTTTAATGTTGTTGTTCCTGCGTCAATATAAACAAAGTCAGAGTCATTGATAAGCTTTGCACAGTATTCTGCAACCGCATCTTTTTCATCGCTCATAACGGTTTCACGATTGCTTACCGCATCTTCAAAAACACCCTCGTTTCTGGTGATTGAAGTTGCACCGCCGAAAACCTTTGTGAGCTTTCCCATCTCATCGAGAGCGGAAAGATCTCTTCTTATTGTTGACTCGGATGAGTCAAGCAACTTTGTTAATTCCGACACCGTGACCGAATTTTTTTCTTCGAGCAAATCAAGTATTGCACGATACCTGTCCTGTGTAAGCATTATCCTCACCTCTTGACTACATTATAACACCCATTTTTTAAAAGTCAAGCAAAATCGGTCAAAAAAATTCAAAAAAATTTAAAGACAGCAAAATTAGCTAACAAAAAAGTGTCGAGCATTATTTAAAAACAGTATAATTTTACCGTTCTTGCAATTAAAATTGGTGTTTTTGTTTTTCTTCATTCAAAATCAGTCAAATTAATTATTTTAACTATAATTCTTTTAGCGTGTTGACTGCAAGGTGTTTTTATACTACAATATTAATCGTTGTGTACAAAAAAAGCCTGCAAGTTTTTTGCAGGCTCAAAACGGCGAAATCACGCATTTATATTTTTTGTTTTTTATGTTTTTTTATACATATATATATGTTATATGTCATTCTGACAAATCTTCAATGACTGTGATTTTTCGCTTTTCGGAGATTATAATATTTTCCTCATTCATCTTTTTTATTTCACGCATCATTGCACTTCGGTCAACAGAAAGGTAATCTGCAAGGTCGGAAAGAGGGAGAGGAAGATAAAAGGTGTTTTTTCCTTTTTCGGTTTTAATGTATTCAAAAAAAGTCAAAAGCTTGCTCCTCAGCGTCTGCTGACAGAGAATGTCTGTGTGAGCAAGACTTTTTTTATGAGATTTTTTGATGTATGCACTTATAATCCGCTGGTGTTTACTGCAATGCTTTTCACAACAGGCTGTAAATTTTGAGTATTTCACGAAATCAATTTTGCAGTTTGTTTTGGCACTCAGATAAAAAATTCTGTTGTCTGATTCGGGTACAATGCAGGTGACGATTATGTCGCCCTTTTCATAAAAAGAAATAATTCTCCGCTGATTTTCGGCATTGTCTGTTGTCAGATAAACAGTTCCTTCTTTTATGATGCAAATTGTGTCATTTTCGGGTGAATATGTAGTTATGATTTCACCCCTTTTATACTCTCTTTCAATAGGTTTAAAACACTCGTTTATCCCGATGAAATCTGATTTTTTAAGCCTTGCACCGCCTATTTCTTCTATCATTTGCAACACTCCATAATGTGTGGCGTTTTTTATCTTGCCACAAGATATAGTATAGTATATCACATAATTGTTGCCTGTGCAACAGTATTTATATTGCAATTATTGTATAATTGGTTTTGCATTGCAGGGGAAGTTTTGTTCCTTGCAATTTTATTCATAACGCATTTTTTAAACAGCATTATTGAAAAATTTATTTTTTTATTCGGATTAACAGATATAGGATATTTTTACCAAGGAAGTACCGCAAAATAGTAAAAAGGGGAAGGATTATGAGAATTATTAAGCGTAACGGCTCAGAAGAAGATTTTAACATTGAAAAAATTATTAATGCCGTTAAAAAAGCAAACGGTTCGGGGGAACACAAGTTCCTTACAGACGAACAGATTGAGGATGTTGCCGACTATGTTGAATATAAGTGCAACAAAATCAGGAGAGCCGTGTCCGTTGAAGAAATTCAGGATATGGTTGAGGATCAGCTCATGGCAAAGGGTGCGTTTGAGCTTGCAAGAAGATATGTGCGTTACCGCTACAATCGTTCGCTTGTTCGTAAGGCAAATACTACCGATAACAGAATTCTTTCGCTTATCGAGTGCAATAACGAGGAAGTAAAGCAGGAAAATTCAAATAAGAACCCTACCGTCAACAGCGTTCAGCGTGACTATATGGCCGGTGAGGTCAGTCGTGACCTTACAAGAAGAATGCTTTTGCCGGCTGATATTGTTGAGGCTGATAAGGAAGGTATTATTCACTTCCACGATTCGGACTATTTTGCACAGCATATGCACAACTGCGACCTTGTAAACCTTGAGGATATGTTGCAGAACGGTACCGTTATCAGCGATACGCTTATTGAAAGACCGCACAGCTTTTCAACGGCGTGTAACATTGCAACTCAGATTATTGCACAGGTTGCAAGTAACCAGTACGGCGGTCAGAGCATAAGTCTTGCTCATCTTGCACCGTTTGTTCAGGTTTCCCGTGAGAAAATCCGCAGAGAAACTCTTGCGGAAATCGAAGAACTTGGTGTTCATCCAACAGAAGAGAAAATTAACGATATCGTTGAGCAAAGACTTCGCAAAGAAGTAAACCGTGGTGTTCAGACCATTCAGTATCAGGTTGTTACTTTGCTCACAACAAACGGTCAGGCTCCGTTTGTAACCGTGTTTATGTATCTTAACGAGGCTAAAAACGAGCAGGAAAAGCACGACCTCGCTATGATTATCGAAGAAACACTCAAACAACGTCACAAGGGCGTAAAAAATGAAAAGGGTGTGTGGATTACACCTGCGTTTCCAAAGCTTATTTATGTGCTTGAGGAGGATAACATAACAGAGGACAGCAAGTATTGGTATCTTACGGAGCTTGCTGCAAAATGTACCGCAAAGAGAATGGTTCCCGACTATATCTCGGAGAAGGTTATGCTTCAAAGCAAAATTGATAAAAACGGTGAGGGACATTGCTTTACCTGTATGGGCTGCAGAAGCTTCCTTACTCCTTATGTTGACGAAAACGGCAAGCCGAAATATTACGGCAGATTCAATCAGGGTGTTGTGACTGTAAATCTTATTGATATCGGACTCAGCGCAGGCAAGGATCTTGATAAATTCTGGAAGATTTTTGACGAGAGAATGGAACTTTGTCACAGAGCATTGCAGTGCCGTCACGAGCGTCTTACAGGCACTCTTTCGGATGCCGCTCCTATTTTGTGGCAGTACGGTGCTTTGGCAAGACTTAAAAAGGGTGAGAAGATTGACAAGCTTCTCCATGGCGGTTATTCAACGCTTTCACTCGGTTATGCAGGTCTTTGGGAGTGCGTTTACAGCCTTATCGGCAAAAAGCTCACAGAAAAAGAGGGCAAAGAACTCGGTCTTGAAATTATGCAGAAGCTGAACGACTATTGTGCAAAGTGGAAAAAGGCTGAAAACATTGACTACAGCCTTTATGGTACTCCTCTTGAAAGCACAACATATAAGTTTGCAAAGTGTCTTCAAAAGCGTTTCGGCATTATCAAGGGCGTAACAGATAAAAACTACATCACTAACAGCTATCATGTTCATGTTACCGAGAACATTGACGCATTCAGCAAGCTGAAGCTTGAATCCGAATTTCAGGCTTTGTCACCGGGCGGTGCAATCAGCTATGTTGAGGTTCCGAATATGCAGGATAACATTCCCGCTGTTTTACAGGTTATCAAGTTCATTTACGATAACATTATGTATGCAGAGCTTAACACAAAGAGCGACTACTGTCAGGTTTGCGGTTATGATGGAGAAATCAAGATTGTTCACGATGACGGCAAGCTTGTGTGGGAGTGTCCTAACTGCGGCAACCGTGATCAGGATAAGATGAATGTTGCAAGAAGAACCTGTGGATATATCGGAACTCAGTTCTGGAATCAGGGCAGAACTCAGGAAATTGAGGAAAGGGTGCTTCACCTTTGATGAATTACGGAGAAATTAAACTCTGCGATATTGCAAACGGTGAGGGAGTAAGAGTATCGCTCTTTGTATCCGGCTGTACGCATCATTGCAAAAACTGCTTTAATCCGCAGACATGGAGTTTTGATTACGGCGAACCTTTTACAAAAGAGGTTGAGGATAAAATTCTCAAAGAGCTTGAACCGTCATATATTGACGGCTTGTCATTGCTCGGCGGAGAACCCTTTGAACCTTCAAATCAAAGAGCCTTATTGTTTTAAAACGAGTTATTCAAGTTTTAATTAAATAATTTGTTTATTTTATGAATTACAGGAAGAAGGCCATATTAATGGTCGTGGCTCTCTTTTGCCTTAACATAGCAATACTAGCCCAGGCCGTTTCATTGAAAATGAATAATGTTTCAGTGAAAGAAGCAATGACGCAATTGAAGAATAAAAGCGGATATTCTTTCGTATATAAAGTGGGAGACCTGGATACTAGGAAGATTGTAAGTGTAAAGGCAAAACAATTGAATGAAGCTATCGATCAGATATTGTACGGGCAAGAAGTTGTTTATGAGGTAAAGGGCAAGAATATTATTGTCCAAAAAGGGCAAGCGCGGCAGAATACCTCTAAAGACACTAAAAAGCGTAAAGTCACAGGTACAGTGAGCGATGCCAACGGTGAACCGATCATCGGTGCTACCATCAAGGAAAAAGGAACAACCAACGGAACCGCATCTGATTTGGATGCTAAGTTCTCTCTGGAAGTGTCACCGGGAGCTGTATTGGAAGTCTCCTATATCGGTTATCAGACACAGGAAGTAAAGGTGGGCGACCGGGTATCTTTATCTGTCACCTTGGCTGAAAATCAGCAAATATTGGACGAGGTGGTAGTGGTGGGGTATGGTACAACCTCCCGTAAAAACCTGACTACTTCTATCGCTACCGTAAAAACTGAAAAAATATCCAAAGCGGCTACTAGCAATATCTCAGGAATGTTGCTGGGACGTGCTGCCGGTTTGCAGGCAACCGTTGCCAGTCCCCAGCCGGGAGGAGGCATCAATATCTCCATTCGTGGAGGTGGTACACCGATTTATGTGGTGGATGGAGTAGTTATGCCTAGCGGCTCTTTTGAAGTCGGCACGGGAAGTACGTCACTTCCTTCTTCCGTCAATCGTGCCGGACTGGCAGGATTAAATCCCAATGATATTGAATCTATTGAAATCCTGAAGGATGCTTCTGCAGCAATTTATGGTATCGGAGCAGCGGATGGTGTTATTCTGGTGACCACCAAAAAAGGAAAAGAGGGAAAACCGACCATCGTGTATGAAGGAAGCTATTCCGTGCAAAAACATTATCCTTACCTGGATGTATTGAGCGGACCCGAACTGATGAACATGGTGAATGTGTTCAGTAAAGAGAATTATTTATATGACAAAGGCCAGTATCCTTATGGAAATGCCGCTTATGACGATAAATGGACACCTATCTTTACACCGACACAAATAGCCAATGCCCCGACTACGGATTGGCTGGACAAGGTACTGAAAACAGGTGCAGTGACCAATCATAATCTGACGATTAGCGGTGGTTCGGAAAAGTTTAAATACTATCTGGGCGTTAACTACTATAAAGAAGACGCTACCGTTTATAATTCGGATATGGAGCGATACTCCCTGCGTACAAACATCACATCCCAGCTGACTAATTTCCTGAAACTGACAACAATAGTCAACTTGAATCAGAATAATTACACGAACTCTACTGTCGGCGGAGATGTCGGAAACTTAAGAGATCAGGGAGCCGGAGCACTTTTCGGAGCAATCTTCTATCCCTCTTATCTTCCCGTGTACGATGCCGAAGGACAATATAATGTATTCAGCCGGACGCCTAATCCCGTTTCCATGCAAGATATTAATGACAAATCCGAGCAAAATGGTTACTACATGAACTTCTCACTGGATGTCGATATTATCAAGAATATGCTTTCAGCCAAAGTATTGTATGGCTTGAACAAGGAAAATACCTCTCGTGATTCTTACATTCCTTCTGATATTTACTACGCATTGCAACGTAAATCCAGAGGAAACTTAGGATATGGAAAAAGGCAGCAAAGCACTCTCGAAGGTACATTAACATTCCAACATAAATTTGGAGAGTTATTGGATATGAATTTGATGGCCGGTATGGGACGTTATCTTGATAGTGGCGATGGTTCGGATATATCTTATGAAAATGCCAATGACCATATACAGGGAAGTAGCGTAGGTATGGCAGACGGTCCTTTCTATCCGACTTCCTATAAATATAAGAATGAAAAGAGATCACAGTTTGTCAGAGGAAGTTTCGACTTATTCGGACGCTATGTAGTATCCGCTTCATTGCGTCGTGACGGTACGGATAAATTCTTTCCCAGTAAGAAATACGCCTTCTTTCCATCTGTTTCTCTTGCATGGAAGATGAACGAAGAATCATTTATAAAGAATATCTCCTGGATTAATATGTTGAAATTAAGAGCCAGTTACGGTGAAACAGGTAGCGATAACCTGGGTACAACACTATACGGTATTGTAACGACAACCCGCGAGGATGTTCAATTCAATAATAATTCGGTAACTTACATTCCCTACATATTGTCCGGCGCTAACTATGAAGATGTCACCTGGCAAAAGACAGTCATGAAAAATATCGGATTGGATTTTTCTATTTTTAGAGATCGAATCTGGGGTAGTGTAGATGTATTCCGTAACGACGTAACCCATTTGTTGGGAACAGCGCCGACAGAATTATTGGGAATGCACGGAACACGTCCAATTAATGGAGGGCATTATAAACGTACCGGAGTAGATGTAAGTCTGAACTCATTGAATCTCCAGACACATGATTTTAAATGGACCTCTCAAATTACGATGTCCCATTATAACGCAGTATGGATAGAACGTATGCCTAACTATGATTATCAGAAATATCAGAAAAGGAAAAATGAACCGATGAATGCATTCTATTATTATAAAACGACCGATATTATCGATGTGGATAAGAGTAATATGCCCGAATCGCAACGTTCATTGGGACCTGCCGCCTGTATGCCGGGTTATCCTATTGTCGAAGATAAAAACGGTGATGGAATTATTGACGTGAATGACTCTTACATGGATAACATGCTTCCTAAATTATATTTTGGTTTTGGCAATACATTTACATGGAAAAACTTTGATCTGGATATATTTATGTACGGACAATTAGGTGTAAAGAAATGGAATGACGCATATAGTTATAGTGCAGATGCCGGAAATCTCTCCAGAGGAGTGGATGCGCACAATGTTGGTATCTATTCTTATAACATCTGGAATACCCAGACAAACATGAACGGACATTTCCCGGGTATCGCAATCAGTAAATCAGTGGCTTTACCCGAAAATCTGGGCTTTGATTATACAAGAGAAAATGCCTCTTATGTGCGTGTGAGAAACATCACATTGGGATATAACCTGGGTCCCAAAGAATTATCCATATTTAAAGGGTATATTAGAGGAATACGTGTGTTTGTCGACTTTCAGAATCCTTTGACCTTTACCAAATACAAAGGATATGACCCTGAAATCAACACTTCTTCTTCGAATCTGACCGGAGGACAATATCCTCAAATGAGAGTTTATTCAATAGGTGCAAAATTAACCTTCTAAACTTCAAGCTATGAAATCTAACAAATTATGTCGTATGAAAAAGAAGTTCTTTTTACCGATGCTTGTTTCCTTGCAACTCTTATTCGGTAGTTGTGAGAATAATTTTGATCCTTATATTTACGGAGCTTTGTTACAGGGAGAATATCCTTCCACAGAGCAAGAGTATGTTTCCTATATGATGGTTTGCTACCTGCCTTATACTACGGTTTGGACGTATGATATGGGTTCGGGTGGTTTGCAACATGGTATTCATATACAGTCTGGAGGAGCGGTGCGTATGTTTGATTCTGCTTCTGATATATGTGCGCCTGCTACCACAGTAGGTGCAGACTGGGAACGCCTTAGTAAAGGAGATTACAGTAATTGCTTTTATTACTGGCGTGGAAATGTAGACGACGGTGGTAACTTGAATCATTTCCCGAAAACAGCCCAGGTGACCCGTATGACTGAAGTGATTGGAACGTTGGAAAAAGCTCCCCTGACTGCTCTTACGGAAGAAAAGAAGAATAATTTACTTGGAGAAGCACGTTTGTGTCGTGGATTGATGATGTACTTCCTGTTGCATGTTTACGGTCCCGTACCGGTAATCCTGGATCCCGAAAAAGTAATTGATCCGGAAGCGTTGTCGAATACCGTGCGCCCTTCTTTGGATGAAATGACTCAATGGATTACGGATGATCTGGAATTTGCCGCAAAGAATGCTCCCGAAGTAGCCCCGGATTTGGGACGCTATACGCGTGACTATGCCCGCTTCTGCCTGATGAAACACTGTCTGAACGAGGGTGAACACATGGAAGGTTATTATCAGAGAGCGATTGATATGTATAATGAACTCAATACGGGCAAATATGATTTGTTTAAAACCGGAAGTACTCCGTACGTTGACCTGTTCAAGAATGCCAATAAATTCAATAAAGAAATGATTATGGCTGTCAGTTGTAGCCCTACTGCTGATGGTAACCCGAAGCATGGAAATGCGAATCCTTTCCTGATGTGGGCTTTACCTTCTGATGTGGCAAAAGGGGATCCTTTTCCAATGGGAGGTGGATGGTTCCAGGCTTTCAGTATGGATAAAAAATACTACGATGCTTTCGAAAGCAACGACGGTCGTCTGAAAACCATTGTAACCAGTTATAAGGACAAGAATGGTGTCGTTATCAACAAAGATAATCTGGGGGTGAGATGGAACGGATATATTATAAATAAATTCCCGCAGGAGACGATGACTACTTTCCAGGGTACCGATATTCCTTTGGCAAGATGGGCCGATGTATTATTGATGTATGCAGAGGCAGAAGTGCGTAAAACAGGAACTGTACCTTCCGTAGCTGCTATAAATGCGGTGAATCAGGTGAGGAAAAGAGCCGGGCTGTCGGACTTGCCGAGTGTGACAACCAATACAAAAGACGCTTTTTTAAACGCTATTCTGATAGAGCGGGGACATGAATTTTTCTATGAAGGTAATCGAAAGATTGACTTGATCCGTTTTAATAAATACGCGCAAGAAATGTATAAGGCAAAAGGCATAATGCCGACGCATCAATACATGCCGATTCCTAACTATGCAGTCGAACAGGCCATTTCTTATGGAAAAGAGCTGAAGCAGACTTGGGAACGTCCGGGTTGGGCGGAGGATAAGAGCAAAGCGCAACAAAGTATAAATTAAACCTATTAACTGAATAAAAGATATGAAACGTATGAGTTACTATATAATTGGTCTATTATTGTCTTTAATGAGTTGGTCGTGTTCGGATGATGCAGAAACAGGCAGAGAAGAAATTCCAGTGGAAACTGATGGCGGATATTTGTTCGCCCACATGACTAATGCAAATTATGGAAAGTTATATTATGCTGTTTCCCGGGATGGCATCAACTGGGAAACACTGAATAAAGGCCGGATCATCAATAGCGCTTACATTGGACATCCTGATATTTGTCAGGGACATGACGGAGCTTTCTATATGATTGCAGTCAATCCGCTGGCTTTGTGGCGTTCGGAAAATCTGGTGACATGGACATCTACCCAGTTGAATGAAATGATTTTTAATCGTAGTAATGCACAGGGATTCTATACTACCTATTATTGGGGAGCACCCAAAATGTTTTATGACAAGGATAGCGAACAGTACATTATAAGCTGGCATGCCTGCAACGACCCGGATAAGGACGATTGGGACAGTATGCGCACTCTCTATGTGTTGACAAAGGATTTCGAGACCTATACGGAACCACAGAAATTATTCAATTTTACCGGTACGGATGAGAATATGGCTATTATCGATGCTATTATCCGTAAAGTAAACGGTGTTTATTATGCGATTATGAAAGACGAACGCGATCCGGCTGTTGCCCCGGAAACAGGGAAAACAGTCCGTATTGCCACCTCTTCCAATCTGACTGGTCCTTATACCAATCCGGGAGCACCTGTCACTCCGAATGATATGATGCGTGAAGCACCTATTTTTATCGAACGGCCGAATCATAGCGGTTGGTTTATTTATGCGGAATCTTATGCAGCCAAACCTTATGGGTATCATTTGTTTCAGTCGACCTCTATGGACGGGCCATGGAAAGAACGTACTTTCTCCGGACCTAATGTAAAGGATGGTACGGACAGACCCGGCGCACGACACGGCTGTATTGTGAAGGTGAACGAAACAGTTTATCAAGCTCTGCTGAAAGCATATAAAAAATAAATGTATAATCTTAATATGACTGCATTATGAAATATTATATATATACGGTCCTTCTGTTGCTGTTAACGGCATCTTGCAGTGATGACGTACAGAAATGGGATCAATGGCCGGAATGGAAACTTGCCTCTCCTCTTTCTGTAGGAGGTCAAGTGTTGGATGAAGAGATTTACTCTAATTTTCAGGGAAAAAAGCTTCATCTGGAAAAAGGACAGGAAGTCGAGTTTTCGGGGATTGACGAAATAGAATCCATTCTTTCACCGGATTACTTTGAATATGTGTCCGAAAATAAGGCCCGTTTCAAAGGAGAGACGGCTGATTATAGTGTGCTTTATGATCCTGCTAATGAGCTTTTGTACATAGAAAAAGCCGGGGCGACCTATCCGGACGGATTATGGTTCTGCGGAGCCAACTGGGGACATCCTCAAGCGAGGCTGGTTACCACAAGCGGTTGGAGTATGGACGGACCTAACAATGTGCTTTATTGTTATAAAAGTGCCGACAATGTTTTTCAACTGACTCTCTATCTGGCTAATAACTTCTCATTTAAGTTTTTCAAGCATAGAGGCTGGGGAGAGGGAGACAATGAGATCACTACTCTTCCCGAAGATAATATCACTCTAACTACCCCTTTCTTGGTTGCCGGAAAGACGGGAGGAGATTTTATTCCGGGACCGCTGTTCCAACCCGGAGTTTATCTTATCACGCTCGATTTGAACAATAACACTTGTGCTTTTGAAGCGAAAGATGAGAATATTCAAGAACAATCTTTCCTGGTTAACGGTCAGGAAATGGGTATATTAGAAGAGGCTTCATCTTTTCTGGGCATTGCTTTGGAACTTCATAAAGGTGATGAAGTGACTTTCAGCAATTTTGGTGATGTGAGAAAGATGCTTCAACCGGATTTCTTTGAAAACATAACAAAAGATAAAGCTACATTTATAGGAGTAGACGGAAACTATAAATTGTATTATGATCCGATAAACAAACTGACATATCTGGAAAACCGCTCGGTAAATTATCCGGATGGGTTATGGGTTTGCGGATCCAGTTTCGGACATCCTCAAGCCGGACGGGTGACTGTCGGTGCATGGACTTTCAACTTGCCGAGTGATGCATTCCAGTGTGTGAAGGTAGCAGACAATATTTTTGAAACCACCCTTTATCTGGTTAAAGATTTCCAGTTTAAATTCTACAAACAACGTCCTTGGGGAGGTGAACTGGCTAGTACTATTGTCAATACGCAACCTGTTAATTTATTGGGTAAGGGATGGTATTACAGTGATCCGGCAACAGGTGGCACTGGTGGCGGACATTTTACCGGTGATTTTGTAGCCGGACCGGATTTCACACCGGGAGTATATCGTGTCCGGATAGATTTGAATAAGAATATATGTATGTTTATTGATAAGGTGGATGAAGGACAACTTGGACCGGAATCTTATAAAATAAATGGTACGGAACTGACTCAATCTACTAATCCAAGCTATATCGCTGTAGAGTTAAACCTCACGAAAGGACAAGTGGTCGATTTCGAAGGATTTAGTTATCTGGACTATATGCTTCAACCGGAATACTTTACGAATGAAAATGGACAATATAAGTTTAACGCTCCGGACGGTAAGTATCGGATTTCATATAATAAGGATAGAGAACTTATATATGTAGAGAAAACGACCGATACGGAATTCCCGGAAACAGTATGGATAACTGGAGCTGCCTTCGGCCATCCTAGAATCAGCGGACTCCTTCCCGATGACATTGGAAATTGGGGATGGGATAATCCAAAAGACTTTATTTGTTGTGTGAAGACCGGAGATCGTGTATATGAAACTAACCTCCTTCTGAACAACGATTTCATGTTCAGATTTTATAAAAGAAAAGGTTGGAATAATGAAATTACTTCGTTTGATGTGACCATCGTATCTGAAGGTGATTTAATAGCCCGGGGCGGTTATTGGGATGGAGATCAATGGAAGGAAACAGAGAACTTTGGACCGGGAAATAATTTCAGAGCCGGTATATATCATGTCAAACTGGATATGAATACAAATACCTGTACGTTTACAAAGAGATAATAGTCTGACATAGGTATTAGTGTTACATAAGATAAAGAGGCCGGGTTTCACCGAAACACGACCTCTTTATACAAATAGCAATGTGGCTTTTTCTTTCAGAAATGTCTTATCATATAGATTCTAAAAATAATATTCATGAAGAATTTCCTATTTGTCTTAACTTTATTGTTTTCATTATCATCCTTTTCCCAGTCTCCGGTCGATAAGTCTTTTCCTCCGGAAGAGTTGTTTGCTTTGGGCTCTTACTATTATCCCGAGCAATGGGATTCCTCCCAATGGGAGCGTGATTTGAAGAAAATGTCGGAAATGGGCATCAAATTCACCCATTTTGCAGAGTTCGCCTGGTCTATGATGGAACCGGAAGAGGGAGAATATCATTTTGAATGGCTGGATCGTGCAGTCTCTCTGGCGGAGAAGTATGGTCTGAAAGTAATCATGTGTACACCTACCCCCACGCCTCCCGTCTGGCTGTCGAAAAAATATCCCGACATACTGATTCAACGGGATAATGGAGTGACCATTCAACACGGACGACGTCAGCACGCTTCCTGGAGTAGCGATCGCTATCGTCATTATGTAGAAAATATCGTTTCCCGCCTGGCAATACATTATGGCAATAATCCCACTGTTATCGGCTGGCAGATTGACAATGAACCGGGACACTACGGGGTGGTAGATTACAGTGAAAATGCACAAGCCAAATTCCGTATCTGGTTACAGAAGAAATACGGCACTATTGACAAACTGAATGATACCTGGGGTGCCTCTTTCTGGAGTGAAACCTATCAGAACTTCGAGCAGGTTCGCCTTCCCAACCAGCAGGAAGTACCTGATAAGGCCAATCCTCACGCCATGCTCGATTTGAACCGCTTTATGGCGGATGAACTGGCAGGCTTTGTCAATATGCAGGCAGACATCCTTCGGCGGCATATCCACAAAGACCAATGGATCACTACCAACCTGATACCTATTTTCAATCCGGTCGATCCGGTACGGATCGATCATCCGGACTTCCTGACCTACACCCGCTATCTGGTGACCGGACATAATCAGGGAATAGGCAGCCAGGGTTTCCGGATGGGTATTCCGGAAGATCTCGGTTTCTCAAACGACCAGTTCCGTAATCGCGTAGGTAAAGCCTTTGGAGTTATGGAACTCCAACCCGGGCAGGTGAACTGGGGAGTGTATAACCCCCAACCTTTACCCGGTGCCATCCGTATGTGGGTGTATCACGTCTTTGCAGGTGGTGGAAAATTCGTATGCAATTACCGTTTCCGTCAACCTCTGAAAGGCAGTGAGCAATATCATTACGGTATGATAATGACTGATGGAGTAACTCTTTCTCCGGGCGGTGAAGAATATGTACGCATTACGCAGGAGATGAAAAAACTGCGTGCCGCCTATGATAAGAAAAATCGTATGCCCGGTCAACTGGCCTCCCGGCGTATTGGTTTACTTTTCGATATGAGTAATTATTGGGAAATGGAGTTTCAGCGGCAGACGGATCAATGGCGGACGATGGCTCACGTGCATAAATATTACAATCTGCTAAAATCTTTTGCAGCTCCGGTAGACGTGATTTCGGAGAAAGAGGATTTTTCCGGTTATCCTTTCTTGATAGCTCCTGCCTATCAGTTGCTTGACAACAAGCTGGTGGAACGTTGGACTGAATATGTGAAGAAGGGAGGACATCTGATCCTGACTTGCCGTACCGGTCAGAAAGACCGTGACGCCAAACTGTGGGAGGCTCCTTTGGCTGCTCCGATTCATCAACTAGCCGGAATAAATAGCCTGTATTATGACCATCTGCCCCACAATCTGTACGGAAAGATCGATTTCGAGGGTAAGGAATTTGCCTGGAATAATTGGGGAGACGTACTGACACCGGCTGCCGGAACAGATGTGTGGGCTGTCTATACAGACCAGTTCTATAAGGGAGCCGCTTCCGTGATACACCACAAACTGGGTAAGGGAACGGTCACTTATATCGGAACGGATACCGATGACGGCAAACTGGAAAAAGAGGTGGTACGTCGTGTATATACAGAAGCAGGCGTATCGACCGAAGATTTGCCGTACGGAGTAGTGAAAGAATGGCGTGACGGTTTTTACATCGCCTTGAATTATACGTCGGACATTCAGGAAATAGTCATTCCCGATGAGGCGGAGGTACTGATTGGCAGTGCACGCCTTGAACCTGCGGGAGTAGTGGTGTGGAAAGAAAAATCGGACAACAAGTATAAATAACCCAATAACAAGAAAAATGAAGATAAGAAATCTTATATCTTGCGCCCTTTGCGGGCTTACTCTCTTTGCCTGCTCACCATCCGGGGGAGGGAAAGATAGGGAAATGGACCGTTTCATTACCGACTTAATGGAGCGGATGACTCTCCGTGAGAAACTCGGACAACTGAACCTGCCTTCGGGCGGTGATCTCGTGACAGGTTCGGTGATGAACGGTGAACTTAGCGATATGATTCGCAAACAGGAAATAGGCGGCTTCTTCAATGTCAAGGGGATCCAGAAAATTAATGCCCTGCAACACCTTGCGGTAGAAGAAAGCCGGTTGAAAATACCTCTACTTGTAGGTGCAGACGTTATCCACGGTTACGAAACTATTTTCCCGATCCCATTGGCGCTTTCTTGCAGTTGGGACACTCTGGCCGTCGAACGTATGGCACGCATCTCTGCCATTGAAGCCAGCGCAGACGGTATTAACTGGACATTCAGCCCGATGGTCGATATTTGTCGTGATGCCCGTTGGGGACGTATCGCAGAAGGGAACGGAGAAGATCCTTACCTGGGTTCTTTAATGGCAAAAGCGTATGTGCGTGGTTATCAGGGAAACAATATGCAAGGCAACGATGAAATTCTTGCCTGCGTGAAACATTTCGCACTTTATGGGGCGTCCGAATCGGGACGCGATTACAATACAATGGATATGAGCCGACTACGTATGTATAACGAATATCTGGCTCCTTATAAAGCTGCCGTTGACGCTGGTGTAGGCAGCATCATGAGCTCGTTTAATATCGTTGACGGTATTCCAGCCACAGCCAACAAATGGTTACTGACCGACCTGCTCCGGAATGAATGGGGCTTCGGAGGGCTATTGGTAACAGATTACAATTCGATAGCCGAAATGTCCTCCCATGGTGTCGCCCCTCTGAAGGAAGCCTCCATTCGCGCTTTACAGGCAGGAACGGATATGGATATGGTTTCATGCGGGTTCCTCAATACATTGGAGGAATCCCTGAAAGAAGCGAAGGTAACGGAAGAACAGATTAATATGGCTTGTCGCCATGTATTGGAAGCCAAATATAAACTGGGACTGTTCTCCAATCCGTATAAATATTGCGATGCCCTACGTGCCAAAGAGAAACTTTATACGCCTGAACACCGTTCTGCTGCACGTGCGATTGCAGCTGAAACATTTGTTCTGTTGAAGAATGACAACAACCTGCTTCCACTTGAACAAAAAGGCAGGATTGCCCTGATCGGTCCAATGGCAGACGCACGTAATAATATGTGCGGTATGTGGAGCATGACATGTACGCCGTCTCGTCACAGAACATTGTTGGAAGGAATTCGCGCGGCAGCGGGTGACAAGGCTGAAATTCTATATGCGAAAGGCAGCAACATATATTATGATGCGGAAACAGAAAAAGCAGCTACGGGCATTCGCCCGCTGGAACGTGGAGACAACCGGGAACTGTTGGACGAGGCTTTACGCGTGGCTTCCCGTTCAGACATCATTGTTGCCGCTTTGGGTGAATGTGCGGAAATGAGCGGTGAATCGGCTTCACGCACCAGTCTTGAGATACCCGATGCACAACAGGATTTATTGAAGGCTTTAGTGAAGACGGGCAAACCTGTCGTACTTCTTCTGTTCACGGGACGTCCTTTAGTCTTAAACTGGGAGGATGCGAATGTTCATTCCATATTGAATGTCTGGTTTGGCGGTAGCGAAACAGGGGACGCGGTTGCCGATGTATTGTTTGGCAAGATCACTCCAAGTGGCAAACTGACAACTACCTTCCCGCGTTCGGTGGGACAGCTGCCGTTATTCTACAATCATTTGAATACAGGTCGTCCTGATCCCGACAGTCATATATTCAACCGCTATGCCAGCAATTATCTGGATGAGAGCAATGAACCTCTGTATCCGTTCGGATATGGTTTGAGTTATACGGACTTTGTTTATGGTGAGTTGCAGATTAGCTCGGAAACCTTGCCTAAAAATGGTGAGTTGACTGTGTCTGTCACTGTAACAAACAAGGGGAACTACGATGGTTACGAAACTGTACAACTGTATCTTCGTGATATTTATGCGGAGATCGCCCGTCCGGTGAAGGAGCTGAAAGGTTTTGAACGCGTCTTCCTGAAGAGCGGGGAAAGTCGCGATGTTAAGTTTGTTATTACGGAAGATGACTTGAAATTCTATAATTCCGAATTACATTATGTTTACGAACCCGGAGAATTTGATGTTATGGTAGGACCGAACTCCCGTGATGTACAAACAAAAAGTTTCCAAGCAAAATAAAATAACATCTGATAAGTTACACCTATAATATTTATCATCTTCCACGTACAGATGGTTTAAGTTCCGGGTAAGATAAACATGAAACATTTACCAGATACGGATTATGCGGTCTTTTGATTGGCTAAAACTGTGTAATCCGTACCTGAAAAATAGCTATTGGAAATTTCCGGTACAACTCCGATATACTTTTTATCAGATGCTTGCCTCCATTCTTTGTCATCGTATCAGGCGCCTCAAGCCAGCACACAACCTTCCCATCCAACAAACACTAAAGTTTTTCTCATATTTTGCAAAAAATTTCTCGCAATCCCGAATCCGGTTATTTTGTCTTTTCATGACTATTTGTATCTCTTTCATTCGAGCGATTTGCTCCCTTTGATTCAGGAGTTCTTTATCCTGATAACCAATGATTTCAGCATATAAAATACAAATCTTTGTCTTTCCAATACACAGGTCCTCTAATGTGTCGATATACTCGGCTGTAGCTCGATCCTTATTCTGATGCAGGAATCCGATAAGGCTTTCTTCATCGACAGTGGTGATACCTTTCTCATACGACATCGGGAATCTTTTCATATCCGCCCAAAGCCAGATTACTTCTTTGTTGATTCCATACTTGGCCGCCGCTTCTTCTACGCTAATCCATTTTGGCATAATGCTTTTGTTTTAATGTGTTCCACAATAAAGATTGAATATTATTTTGTTTATGTGGAGCAACGGGCATTCACGTTTTCTGTATTTCGGGCGGACGGGAAATTGTTTAGGTTAGACTTTTTGGGGTAATCATAACCGACCGGACACAAAAAAGACGTGGATGCTGTTGCACCATTATCTACCTCCTAAGGCTAGCAATACCCTTGTACTAGACAATGATAACAACAGACACCCACGTCAATCGTTTATATATAACACATCTTTACCGGATATGTTGATATACAGTCGTTAACGTGGAGTATCTGTCGAATCATCTCTCCGTACAAAAGTTGCTAATTTTAGGAAGAGAGAGATAATACACATATACTCAATTAAGTAATATATAGCGCCTTCTACTAGTTTCATCACGCTGATGAGCAGAAAGCGTACGACAAAGATATACATATTTTTTTTTATGTGGTGGAAATATGGGAATAAATGCTGGAAGTTATGTATATTCAGCAAACCGGCCCAATTGTAATTCCTGGGAGATTTGGTTCAGGACAGCCATATCCCTGAAATTTGATTCATTCCAGACTGTTTTGAATAAAATAATGGAGTATTCTGAAAACGTTGTGATAAATCTGAAAAAGACGATTGAGTTTTTAAGATTCCCCGTTATCTTTTTATTATAAGATATGGGTCAAAGGTGAGGGGATGGTGAGGGTAGATTTAT
>OGLC01000767.1_pt1 | contig 20809 bp, 17 predicted proteins | sample 1572751 | NCBI WGS metagenome assembly OGLC01 (sample SAMEA2581897, study PRJEB24529) | metagenome | biome: Human gut stool | place: China | collected 2011
GCTAAATTTATAACAACATTTGTTATCGGAGGAATGCTTGTATTTTTACCTGTCTTAATTAATCTGATTGCAACAATGATGTTTATTCCAGCATTACCTCCTATTGAGAATGGTTTATTTATTGGAACAGGAAAATCAATAATGTCTAATCTCTTTTGCGACCACACAATGATTTATGTGCTTATATATATAGTGCAGTTCTTTATATATGGCGGTGCTTTTTCAGTTGTTTCACTTGCGGTTTCATTTACATTTAATAATGTTTTTCTCGTTATTGTGTCGCCATTTGTTGCTTATTATGGTGTCGGAGTTATTTCAACACTTAGTAAGAATTATCTTGGCATAACAAGTTTTAATCCTATGGTATATCTTAGTCCTTCATATCTCCTTCCTAACAAGGCACTTATAGGATTCATACTGGAACCGTTATTTATTATTGGAGTGAGTATGTTTATATTCTTTAGGAAAGGAGCAGAAAATGAAGCGTTGTAAAGTAATTGCATTAATAATATGCAGTGTTGTTGTAGTTATATGTACAGCAATGATTATAAGAATTAATATTCAATTTCCTAAAGCGGAAGATAAGAGTTATACGATTGATAATCCTGCAGATATTGACGGAGTTATTGTTAAACCGCTTAGCTATCAGGTATGTACAATAGATGAATATTCACAAATTTCATCAGAATATTCTAAGGTTAAAGATGAAAAGAAAGATAAATGCAGAATAGTTGTGCTTACAATATCAATAGAGAATACAACTGAAGAAGTGGCAGACTATACTCCAAGTTTTATATTCGTATCAGAGGAACTGAATGCATTTAATGGTGCAATACCGATTGGTTCAGGATCAAGACATTGTACATTGCTGCCTCATGAGACAAAAGAGATGAAACTACGGGCTTATATCGGGGCATCACAGTTAGATCAAAATAATCTTGATAAGCTCGATTCTTCGACAATAACATTAGTATATTCTTTTTATCCATATAGAAGGAAGCTTGTTTTCAGCAGATAGAAACGGGGATTATTATGAAAAAGCTTTTAAAAAATCCATTGTTTTATGTGATGTATTTTATTCCGCAATTAATAATGACACATGCTGTTTCAACATTTAATAAGACTTTTTCCAATGGCCAGACATGTTTTGCAGATTATTATTTACATTTTTATGATTGGGATTCTTATGATTTTTTGTGCATGTATGAAGTGATTTATGTATCATTTTTTATGGTTATGTTGGTTAGACGTGAGTTGATGTCAAACAGAGTTGTATTATATGATTCGACAACAAAATTATGGTCAAATACTATAAAAAGCAGTGCATTGTTTACTATAATTTTTCCGATAATGAATTGTGTCATTATTGGAATTGTGGCAGCTATGAAAAATGCTGTTTTTACATGTAACTGGAGTAAGGCTGGAAGTATGGCTGCGGCTATCATACCTTATTATGAATTACATGAAATAAACACATTTATTGTGGCTGGATTATCAGTATTTCTTGATATTATAAGACTGCAGGTTACATTATTTATTGTATGTATTGCAAGTTGGCTTGTACGAAAGACAATAGTAGTATTTCTGGTTGTATACATTAATATTATTATTGTGAATATACAGCCGCTTCTTGCTTATTGCGATATGAATGTAAAGAGTATCTATAATTACATGATTGTGTCGAAGATGGGGACATATCTAAAGGGAATATCTGTATTTGATAATGTAGTACTGCCTGTTATTATCTGGGCAGTGTGTGTTACAGCCAGTTTTCTTGTGTTCAGATTCTATAGAAAGGACATGCTTAAGAACTAATGAGATGTTTTATTAATGTATTTAAGGCAGACCTGAAAAGGTTCTGGAATATTGCATGGAAATTATACATAGCATTTGCAGTGTATTCTTTAATGCAGGCTTTAATATTCTTTGCTAATATGAACAAATCAATCAATAAGGGGAGGATAGCAGCGGTGTCATTAGGCGACAGCCTTATGGATTTCTTTAAAGGAGCTAAAGAGTTCTATCCCGAAAGAAATCTGGCGATGGATATTCCGGTGCTTGAGATATTTGTCCTTTTATTTTTGCTTTTTATTGTTGCGTATTATATTAATTCGGACAGGAGTGCGTTAAGCAGGAGCATAATGATTGCCTCGCGTTCACCAGTGTACTGGTGGGTCAGTAAATATATTATCGCAGTATTAGCTGCACTTGTATATATGGTTCTGATAATTGTAACATTTGCAGTCAGTGGCTTTGCAGTTCTAGGAAATAAGTTCAGTCTGAGGATGCATTTTACCGCCAGAGATAAAACTCATACTTGGGAGTGAAGATATAAGCTGCCATACCAATGTTGTTTTACTTGTGGTTCTGTGTACGCTTAGCTTAATTACTGCATGTATTATAATTCTGCTGGTTTCATATGTGTTTAACTCTATATTTGGATTTATTATTAATCTATTGTTATTCATATTCAGCATATGTTATATGAAGTGGTTTGGCTTCTATAATTATATGATGATGTACAGAATCCCACATGTTTATGACAGATGGTATTTTGGAGCGTTATTAATGCTGGGGATAGATGTGGGGATTATGGCTGCTGGAATTATATATTCAAGAAAAAGAGATTTTCTGTAGGAGGAGTAAGTATGTATATTGAATTGAAAAACGTATCTAAGAAAATTAAAGGCATTGATATTCTTGATGATGTCAGCATTAGAATGGAATCTGGAAAGATATATGGTTTCAGGGGAAAGAATGGAAGTGGTAAGACAATGCTTATGCGTGCAATAGCAGGTCTTATCAAGGTTACAGGAACAGTTGATATTGATGGGAAGATATTAGGAAAAGATGAAATGTTTCCGCCAAGCATAGGTATTCTTATAGAGAATCCGTCATTTATAAGTAATTATACTGGGTTTGAGAATCTAAAGACTCTTGCTTCAATCAGAGAAAGAATTGATGATAACAAGATAAGACAGACACTTACTGAGGTTGGGCTTGAACCGGATGATAAGAGAACATTTAAAAAGTATTCATTAGGTATGAAACAAAGACTCGGTATAGCGGCTGCGATAATGGAAGATCCAGATATTATTATTCTTGATGAACCGATTAATGCGCTTGATGATTCAGGAACTGAGCAGGTAAGGCAGATTCTTATGAAACATAAGCAAAGAGGGGCACTCATTATTATTGCATGTCATGATGCTGATGAACTGGAATTCCTGTCAGATGAGATTATTGAGATAGCAGAAGGAAAAATACAACCAAAGAAAGATAAGAAAAGCAATAAGCAGTAAAAAATAAGTTCCTGCAGTATCCAGTGTTTCTGGCACAATGGAAACTGCAGGAACTTTTTGTTAATCTTCGTCGTTAATATCTTTCTGTGCAACAGCAGCAGCTATAACTGATATGATAACCACAGCAGCAATAATAGCAACTGCAACACCTATAATTGGTCCGATGAATAACATAAAACTCATAACATTACACCTCTTCGAACATATTTATTATATCCATTATATATCGGTTTTATAATATGTACAAGCAATTAAGCGTCTTTTTTAGATTCTTTTTCTTCTTTAGCAAGGTTTTTGTTAGCAGTTGAAAGCATAAGCTTGATTCTGTTTAACTGGTTAACTTCGGAAGCACCAGGATCATAATCTACAGCAATTATGTTAGCTTCAGGATATGCTGCACGAAGCTCTTTGATAACTCCCTTTCCTACAATGTGGTTAGGCAGACATGCAAATGGCTGACAGCATACGATATTGCCTACACCATGATGGATAAGCTCAATCATTTCACCGGTAAGAAGCCAGCCTTCACCAGTCTGATTGCCAAGTGATACGAAGTCTTTAGCGTAATTGGCTGTCTCACTAATCTTAGATGGAGCATCGAATCTCTTGCTTTCTGCAAGTGCCTTGGTTCCAGCCTTTCTGAAGGTTTCAAGTATCTTTATAAGTGTACTTGAAAGAATAGCACCCTTCTTAGGTGTCTTTAATAATTCATGCTTATATGTTGAATTCTGCATACAGTAGAGAAGGAATCCCATAAGGTCAGGCATAACAGCCTCAGCACCTTCTGCCTCAAGTAATTCAATAATGTGGTTGTTAGCAGCAGGCATGAACTTAACAAGAATCTCTCCAACAACACCAACTCTAGGCTTCTTGATATCCTTAAGCGGGATATTATCAAAGTCCTTAACAATAGCACGGAGATTCTTATTGAATTCTTTCATATGAACCTTATTTTTAGTAAGCTGTTCAATGCAGACCTTCTTCCATTTTTCATGAAGTGCATTAACTGAACCAGGAACTGCCTCGTAAGGTCTTGTACGGTATACAACATTCATGAATATATCACCATATTCAACAGCCATCATAGCTTTCTTAAGCATTGGTATGTCATAGCTGAAGCCTGGATTAGATTCAAGTCCCTGTGCACTAAGTGAGATTACAGGAACATCTGGAATACCAGCCTTTATAAGTGCTCTTCTGATGAATCCGATATAGTTGGAAGCACGGCATCCACCACCTGTCTGTGACATAATAACAGCAGTTCTTGAAAGGTCGTATTTGCCTGAAAGAAGGGCGTTCATAATCTGTCCGACTACCATAAGTGAAGGGTAGCATGCGTCGTTATTAACATATTTAAGACCTACATCTACTGATGACTTGTTGTCGTTCTCAAGGACTTCAATATTGTAGCCACATGAATTAAGGGCAGGACCTAATATGTCAAAATGTATTGGTGACATCTGAGGGCAGAGAATTGTGTAATTCTTTCTCATATCTTCAGTAAACTGTACTCTGTGGTAGGCAGATGACTGAATCTTTCTCTGGTAGTTCTTCTGTTCACGTACTCTTAAAGCAGCGATTAGTGAACGTACTCTGATTCTTGCAGCGCCAAGGTTATTAACCTCATCAATCTTAAGTACGGTATATATCTTTCCAGACTTAGTAAGTATATCGTTGACAGCGTCAGTTGTAACGGCATCAAGACCGCATCCAAATGAGTTAAGCTGGATAAGGTCAAGATTATCTACTGTCTTAACATAGTTAGCAGCAGCATAAAGTCTTGAATGGTACATCCACTGGTCAAGAATGATAAGAGGTCTTTCAACTGTTCCTAAATGTGCAACACTGTCCTCTGTAAGTACTGCAAGTCCGTATGAATTAATAAGTTCAGGAATACCGTGGTTTACTTCAGGGTCAACATGGTAAGGACGGCCGGCAAGTACAATACCGCGCTTTCCGGTTTCGTTAAGGTAAGCGATTACTTCTTCACCTTTATTTCTGACATCCTGTCTGCAAGCCATCATTTCATCCCATCCGGCTTTGACAGCAGACTTAATCTCTGCGGCAGGAATGTATGATGAGAATTCCTCAACGAGTCTTTTGGATATCTTCTCCTCACTTTCAAATGACATGAAAGGATTTCTGAAATCTATATTTTCTGACTTAAGTTCTTCTACATTATTCTTGATGTTCTCAGCATATGAAGTAACGATAGGGCAGTTATAATGGTTGTTAGTGCCTTCATATTCGTTATGCTCATAAGGTACACATGGATAGAAGATAAATTTAACTCCCTGCTTAATAAGCCACATGATATGACCATGAGCAAGCTTTGCAGGATAACACTCTGACTCTGATGGAATTGACTCAATACCTAATTCGTAAAGCTTGTGGCTTGACTGAGGTGAGAGTACAACTCTGTATCCGAGCTTTGTGAAAAATGTGTACCAGAACGGATAGTTCTCATACATGTTAAGAACTCTTGGAATACCTACAGTACCTCTTACAGCCTTTTCTTCAGAGAGAGGCTCATAGTCAAAGAGTCTGTGGAACTTATAATCGAAAAGGTTAGGGAGCTTTTCTTTGTTCTTCTCTTTACCAAGTCCACGTTCACATCTGTTACCTGTAATAAACTGTCTGCCGCCAGAAAATTTATTGATTGTAAGATGACAGCTGTTAGTACATCCCTTACATCTTGTAAGCTTTGTTTCATATGTAAGAGAGTTAATCTTATCTATAGAAAGCATAGATGACTCTGATATACCGTCATATCTTTCTCTTGCAATAAGGGCAGCGCCAAAAGCACCCATAATACCTGCGATATCAGGTCTGATTGCCTGAACGCCTGTAATCTTCTCAAAACTTCTAAGAACTGCGTCGTTGTAGAATGTACCACCCTGAACAACGATATGCTTACCTAAATCATCAGGATCAGAAATCTTGATAACCTTGTATAAAGCATTTTTAATAACAGAATAAGCAAGTCCGGCAGAGATATCTGCAACTTCAGCGCCTTCCTTCTGCGCCTGCTTAACCTTGGAATTCATGAATACTGTACAACGTGTTCCTAAGTCAATAGGGTGGTTCGCAAATAAAGCAGCCTTGGCAAAGTCCTGAACTGTGAAGTTGAGGGATTTTGCAAATGTTTCTATGAATGAACCACATCCTGATGAACATGCTTCGTTAAGCTGTACTGAATCTACAGTCTGATTCTTAATCTTGATACATTTCATATCCTGTCCACCGATATCGATGATACAGTCTACTTCTGGGTCAAAGAAGGCAGCAGCGTAGAAATGTGACACTGTCTCAACTTCACCCTCATCTAACATAAGAGCCGACTTGATAAGTGCTTCACCGTAACCTGTTGAACATGACTGTACAATCTTGGCTTCTGGTGGAAGCAGTGTATATATCTCTTTAATAGCTTTAATTGTTGTAGCAAGTGGTGAACCGTTATTGCTTGAGTAGAATGAGTAAAGAAGATTACCGTCTTCATCAACTAAAGCAACCTTGGTTGTTGTTGAACCTGCATCAATTCCGAGATAGCAGTTGCCCTTGTAAGATGCGATATCAGCAGTCTTAACATGATGAGAGCTGTGACGCTTTGTGAATTCATCATATGCAAACTGGTTCTCAAAAAGAGGTTCCATACGCTCAACCTCGAACTCAAGCTTAATCTTTCCTTTGAGTCTTGCGATAATGTCTTCTACAGGAACACATACATTTTCACTGTAATTCATTGCTGAACCAACAGCAGCAAATAAGTGTGAATGGTCAGGAGCAATGATTTCATCCGGACCTAAGCTTAATGTACGGATAAATGCCTGTCTTAACTCTGATAAGAAATGAAGTGGTCCGCCTAAGAATGCAACATTACCACGGATTGGTTTACCACATGCAAGACCACTGATTGTCTGGTTTACAACAGCCTGGAATATAGATGCAGAAAGGTCTTCCTTAGTTGCACCTTCATTGATAAGAGGCTGGATATCAGTCTTGGCAAATACACCACATCTTGCGGCAATAGGGTATATTGACTTATAGTTCTTGGCATATTCATTAAGTCCCATTGCGTCTGTCTGTAACAGAGTTGCCATCTGGTCAATGAAAGAACCTGTACCGCCGGCACATATTCCGTTCATTCTCTGGTCAATACCGTTAGTAAAGTAGATAATCTTAGCATCCTCACCACCAAGCTCGATTGCAACATCACACTGTGGAGCATAATCCTGAAGGGCAGTAGACACGGCTACTACCTCCTGTGTGAATGGTACTTCTAAATGTTTGGCAAGAGTAAGTCCGCCTGAACCTGTGATAACAGGATATACTTCAAACTCGCCAAGCTCAGCCACTGCCTTTTCAAGAAGTGACTGGAGTGTTTCCTGGATATTCGCAAAATGCCTTTCATAATCAGAAAATAAAATATTATTATTATCATCTAAAACAGCGATTTTTACAGTTGTTGATCCAATATCAATACCTAATTTGAATTTGTTCATAACCTAATACAGCTGTAGCTGTCCTCCTTAAAATAAATATACAAAAGTTACCCATTGCATAGTGACTTTGGCGAAAAAACGCAGAATATGTCATTTTCTATGCAACTTATGCATTATAGAGTAAAATGGAATAAATTTCAATATTAATAGGAAATAATAAAATAGCTTTAATTATTTATGGTGGATATTTTTATTAAAATTTAAGAACTTAAGAGTAAGTTTAATTGACATCATATTGTTTTGTTTATTATAATTTCTTGTATATGATTATGAATTATTAGTCTGTAACATGTGTAAGACTGAAAGGAACATTTTATGAACTGGTTTGCTAAATTTGAGAAAAAATTCTCTAAGTATGCGATTAAGAATCTTATGTTTTATATCATTGTCCTTTATGCAATAGGATTTGTGATGAATACATTTTTTAATGGATTATATGACGCATATTTTTCACTTGATTTTGCTATGATTTTCAAAGGACAGGTATGGAGACTCATCACATTCATATTACAACCGCCTTCTAACAGCATAATATTTGTGGTATTTGTGCTGTATTTCTACTATCTGATTGGTTCGGTACTTGAAAGAATATGGGGCTCGTTCAGATTTAATGTATACTTCTTTACAGTGGAGAGCCTTATAATCCTCGCATCACTTATTATCTATCTTATATGGGGATTAAGCTTTAAATTAAGTACGAATTATATTAATCTTGCGTTGTTCATGGCATTCGCTATGGAGCAGCCGGATATGGAGGTTTTATTATTCTTCATTATCCCAATCAAGATTAAATGGATGGCAATACTTGATGCTGTAATATTCGGAATTACTATAGTATTCGGATATCTTGTGCCTTTTCTTCCAAGAAATGTATGGTACAGCCTGTATGCAGCAGGTTTTCTTGCACCATCAGCAATTATGTGTTATGCCAATGCAACGGCGGCGCTTGTGTCAATGCTGAATTTCATAATATTCTTCTTCCTGTACAAGAAAGGCCCTGCAAAGAGCAGTACACAGAGAAACTTCGACAAAGCAATGAGAACAGCAAAGAAAGCACAGCAGAACGCCAGAAAAGACTATTGGCAGCAGAATAGTGGCAACACTCAGGGCAATGGTGGTCAGCCATTATATGGAGATAAGTCTAAGGATAGTCAGGCACAACAAAGTCAGGCACAACACGCGAAGCGCGGCGTGCCGAAGCACAGATGTGCAGTATGCGGAAGGACAGAACTTGACGACGAAAACCTCACATTCAGATTCTGCTCAAAATGCGTCGGCAACTACGAATACTGTTCCGACCACTTATATACCCACATCCATGTAACTGGTGATAAACAGTAACCAGCCGGGGTAGAAGTGTAAGCAAAGAGAAACAGGGATGGTGTCAGAATTGAATTTTCTGAGTTGTGTGGGAGTTAAAGCCAGTGATTGCGAAGCACGGTTCAAAAAATCACGTTCAAGCGTAGCGCGTTGATTTTTTGAACAAAAAAGCGAAGCAAAAACTGGCTTTTACTGCCACTAAACGAAGAAATCTGAAATACTGACACCATCCCTGTTTCTCTTTGCGTATCCTTCTACCCCTAAAAAGCTTGTTAAATAAAAAACTTAGTTGATTTGACACGCAAATATGTTATTATATTGTAGGTATGTGTTTGAAAAGATTTTAATTATTTTGGAGGAAACAATGAAAAAGACTAAGATTATTTGCACAATGGGTCCTAATACTAACGACAGAAACCTTATTAAGGATCTTGCGTTAGCAGGAATGGATATTGCAAGATTTAATTTTTCTCATGGTGACCATGAGGAGCAGGCAGGAAGATTTGCCTTAATTAAAAGTGTAAGAGAAGAACTTAATATCCCTATTGCAACTCTTCTTGATACTAAGGGACCTGAGATTAGAACAGGTGCTGTTAAGGATGACAAGAAGGTTACACTTGTTGAGGGACAGAAATATACATTAACAACAAGACAGGTGCCAGCAGATGATAAGATTAATATGGTAACTTATGCAGGTCTTCCAGAAGATGTTACTACAGGTAATATTATTCTTATCGATGATGGTCTTATCGAGCTTAAGGTTGATAAGGTTGAAGGTACAGAGATTGAATGTACAGTAATTAATGGTGGTGAGCTTGGTTCTAAGAAGGGTGTTAATGTTCCTAACGTAAGCATCAGACTTCCAGGCATCACAGAGAAAGATAAGGAAGATATCATCTTTGGTGTTGAGCAGGGATTTGATTTTATCGCAGCTTCATTTGTAAGAAATGCAGCATGTATCGAGGAAATTAAGCACCTTCTCTGGGAGCATGGTTCAGATATCCCAGTTATTGCTAAGATTGAGAATGCCGAAGGTATTGCTAATATAGATGATATCATCAGAGTTGCTGATGGTATCATGGTAGCACGTGGAGATATGGGTGTTGAGATTCCTGCTGAGGAAGTTCCACACGTTCAGAAGGAAATCATCAAGAAGTGTAATGCTAAGTATAAACCAGTTATCACAGCTACACAGATGCTTGATTCTATGATTAGAAATCCAAGACCTACAAGAGCTGAGGTTACTGATGTTGCTAACGCTATCTACGACGGAACAGATGTTGTTATGCTTAGTGGTGAGACTGCTAATGGAAAGTACCCATTAGAGGCTGTTAAGATGATGGTTAAGATTGCAGAAAGAACAGAGCAGGAGATTAAGGGACATTCAGTAGAATATTCTAATCTTCACAGCAAGAGAAGCATTTCAAGCGCTGTATGTAATGCTGCAGTTCAGACAGCAGATAACCTTGGAGCTAAGGCTATTATCTGTCCTACAATTTCAGGATTTACAGCAAGACTTACATCTAAGTTAAAGCCAGAAGCTGAGATTATCGGATGCTCTCCATACGATAACGTTCTTAGAAAGATGCAGATTTACTGGGGTGTAAGACCTCTTAAGACTGCTACAGAAGCTTCTACTGATAAGATTATTGAGCATGCATTAGTAGTTTCTGAACATGCTGGATTCGTAGAAGAAGGAGATACAGTAATTGTTTCTGCTGGTATCGCTACATCTTCTGATCCTTCATCTAAGAGAGGACTTACTAACACAATGAGAGTAGTTACAATCTAGTGTTAATTTGATACATTTGTTTCGGAATGAGGCTTGATTTTAATATTCTATTATGTTATAAGTAATACACAATTAATATTACAAAGCGTTGATGGAAACAAGTAGGTTATTGCTGATTTGGTAGAGTACGATCCGTCTGTGGCGATCGTTGGCGTAAGGGTAATAAATGGGGATTCCCTATAATAGCTTTAATTTCATGAGAAAAGCGATGATGAGAACAAGTAGCGTTGGGCAGCAGCACACAGAAAGCAGCCGGTTGATGAGAGGCGCAAGGGTAAGGGTAACTGAATACATTCCGGAGCGGCGAACTGAAAGCATATGCAAGTAGGGGCAGCCGGAGTAGCACACGTTATAGTGCATAAGTCCATGTTGGTGGACTTAATGAGGTGGCAGATGTGAGTCTGTCATGAATAAAGGTGGTAACACGTAAGTTCAGGCTTTCGTCCTTTTAAAGAAGGGCGGAAGCCTTTTTTGTAAGCAATGAGCCATGCAAGACAGAATGTGCTTGCACAGATTCTGTCTTATATGGCGAATGCAGATAATGAGCTGCGAGCGCAAGCAGCAATAAAAAAGAAAAGAGAGGAAACAAAAATGACACTTTATGACGAATTAGTTGCAAGAGGTCTTATTGCACAGGTAACTGATGAAGCACTTATTAAAGACCTTATTAACAATGGAAAGGCTACATTCTACATTGGATTTGATCCAACAGCAGACAGTCTTCATGTAGGACACTTTATGGCACTCTGCCTTATGAAGAGACTCCAGATGGCAGGAAATAAGCCAATCGCACTTATTGGCGGTGGAACAGCTATGATTGGTGATCCATCAGGACGTACAGATATGAGAAAAATGCTTACACCAGAGCAGATTCAGCACAATGTTGACTGCTTCAAGAAGCAGATGGCAAGATTCATTGATTTCTCAGATGACAAGGCATTACTTGTTAATAATGCTGACTGGCTTCTTAATCTTAACTATGTAGAACTTTTAAGAGAGGTTGGAGCATGTTTCTCAGTTAATAACATGTTAAGAGCTGAATGCTACAAGCAGAGAATGGAAAAGGGATTAAGCTTCCTTGAGTTTAACTACATGATTATGCAGTCATACGATTTCTATATGTTATACCAGAAATACGGCTGTAATTTACAGTTTGGTGGTAATGACCAGTGGAGCAACATGTTAGGTGGAACAGAGCTTATCAGAAGAAAGCTTGATAAGGATGCTTCAGCTATGACAATCACACTTCTTCTTAACTCAGAGGGTAAGAAGATGGGTAAGACAGCTTCAGGTGCTGTATGGCTTGATCCGGATAAGACAAGTCCTTACGATTTCTACCAGTACTGGAGAAATGTTGATGATGCAGATGTTCTTAAATGCATCCGTATGCTCACATTCCTTCCACTTGAAGAGATTGATAAGATGGATAGCTGGGAAGGTGCTCAGCTTAACAAGGCTAAGGAGATTCTTGCTTATGAGCTTACAAAGCTTGTTCATGGTGAGGAAGAAGCTAAGAAAGCAGAAGCTACAGCAAAGGCAATCTTTACTGGTGGGGATGCAGCTAACATGCCTACAGCAAAGCTTGAAGCAGACAGCTTTACAGATGATGAAATTGATGCAATTAATCTTGTGTTTGGAGCAGGACTTGCAACAACTAAGTCAGAGGCCAGAAGAACTATCCAGCAGGGTGGTGTTTCTGTAGATGGAGAAAAGGTAGCAGATATAGCAGCTAAGTTCCCTAAGAGTATGTTCGAAGGAGACGGAGTAGTTGTTAAGAAGGGTAAGAAATCTTTCGTTAAAGTATCTGTTAATTAATTGTTTCCCTGAAAAGGAAGGATTATGAAAAAAGATGAGATTACAAGGGTGAGGCTTTTAAGCCTCGCCGTTCTTATGGCTCTGAGTCTGTTTATTTTACTTGTTCTTGTAGGAAATAATGAATTCGGACATATTATTAGTAAAATGAATAATAATTCACTTAATATTTCTGAAAATCAGAATTCAGTATACAATCTGTATTACTATACGGGATTTAATGTTGTATATCAGTTATTTTTCTCTTTAACGGTACTCTTTACGGCAGTATCACTTACAGGAATTCTTTTAAGAATAGGCAACACGGGTATAATTGCTTCTGTTGCTGCTATATTTAATATGATGACTGGAATATTGCTATTAATGGCAAGAATATTGGAATCGTCATCATCAATGCATGCATGGATAGATTCTTTCTATATTGATGGTGTAGTAAAAGGACAGATTGAGACAGCACAGCTGATGGATAAAATACCTGTGTTGTATATATTGTTGGTGATTTTGGGAATACTTGAGCTGATGATGGTGAAAAGCTCCGGTATCAGACACATAAAAATGTTTTCTAAAAATAAACAGACTAACGCAGTGGTTTTTCTTATGCCTGCTCTTGTTATATATGTGTGGGAAGGCTTTATAAGAAGGAATATATTGTCAGAAATTATAAAAAATGGTGATTCCCAAAGAATGACAGTTAATGAATATCTTACCGGATATTATATTGGTAATAAAATATTCTTTAACTGGTCATGGATGATAATGCTTTTAATAGCAACCATTCTTTGTATAATTATACAATCAGGTATTATCAAGGGATTAAGCGGCAGGGCAGGAATGTTGGTAGGTATCGGTATTCCGGCACTTGTAACGATAATGCCATCTGTAATATATGCATTTAACCCGCCTGCACTGTTTGGATATATTACGCTGGATATATCGTTATGTGATATGACTGATAACGCATTTTACATGTATCTCGTAACTTTCTGCGTGTGCATGACGGCTGCATACATACTGATATATCTTGTGATAAGCGGGCTTCTGGATATGAGAAAGCTGGCAGGTATATTTGTTATAAATGTTGTTACAAGTGTAATTCTTATGATTATTGTTTCGGGCAAATCTTCACTTGCAATCCAGTATATGCCATGGATAGTGGCAGACTGTGCATCAGTTATACTGGCGTTCATATGTGTGGCTGTTAAGCCTGTTAATAAGAAAATGGCTGAGTTATGCGGTACCCCCAAAAAAGTCTGACTTTTTGGGGCACCGCATGATTAAATTCTGATTCAGCCATTATTTTATAACTGTTTAATATCTTTAATGTCGGTGTCTGCAACCATTGAGTAGTTGGTGTAATACACAACGAATCCCGGTTTGGCACCGGCAGGCTTTTTAACTTCTTTCTTTAATACATAATCGACTTCAACTTTTTCCTGCTCACGGCCTTTAGAGTAATAGGCGGCAAGGCTTGCTGCTTCTTCAAATGTTCTGTCAGGAACTTCCTTTCCATCTGTTTTAAGAAGTACATGAGAGCCTGGCATCTGCTTGGCGTGAAACCACCAGTCATTGCCGTTGCCTGTCTTGAAGGTAAGTTCGTCATTCTGTATGTTATTCTTTCCAACGTATATGTCAAATCCATCGCTTGATACAAAATGCATCGGCTTGTTGGCTGTGATTTTGTGCTTTCCTTTAACAGTCCTTTTAATATATCCAGTTTCAATAAGCTCTTCCTTAATGTTAGCAAGATCAGCCTCTGTTACTGAAATCTCAATTGCATTGATAATAGATTCAAGGTAACTTATTTCTTCAGTAATCTCTTGAATAAGACGGATTCCGGCTTCATAGGTTCTTTTAAGCTTGTTATATCTTGCAAAATATTTGTTGGCATTCTCAATTGGTGTGAGAGTGTTATCAAGAGGAATCTTGATTGTAGTATTATCGTAATAATTAAGTGTTTCATATTCCTTAGAACCTGCAGGAATACTGTAAGCGTAGGTTGTAAGAAGTTCGCCGTAGATACGGTATTTGTCTTTTTTCTCAGTGTCCTTTATCTGTTTTTCCTGGATGTCAAGCTTCTTGTATGCTCTTTCAAGATGTGTTGTTACAATTCTTCTTATATCAACAGACTTCTGGTGAATTCGTGTTGCAATCTCTTTCTGTCTGTAATAATCGATAATCAGTCTGCTTATCGAATCATATTCTGTGTGGTTGTCATACATAGAAAGCTTCACAGCGGCAAATTCTGCAGGCACACCGTTGTCAGTTACCATATCGGGGTGGTAGATACCATTTCTTACATCAGACATAAGTGCGTCAAATACGTTGTATAATGCATCTTTCATAGGCTCATCAAGGCAGTTGGCAGGGTGTCCGCCATCAACTCCGGCACGGTATGCAAGCTCTTCTGCTATACATGTGCTTATTCCTGTATAGCTTGAAAGCAGCGCCTTGACAACAGGTACAGGCTTTGTAAATACTGTTTCATCAAAATGCTTTCTGTCAGCTTCAAGCGGATTAATCTTGTCAGAAGTATTAGGAATGAAATAAGGTCTTCCAGGTAAAACTTCCCTGACTGAGCTTGTCTGTGCTGATATATGCTTGATACTGTCTAATATAGTATTATTGTCGTCACATAATATTATATTGCTGTGCTTACCCATGAATTCTGCGATTATGTGCTTTCTGCACAGGTCACCGAGTTCGTTTAAATGTTCTGCCTCAATATCAATTACACGCTCAAATTTTGGCTGTGTTATTGATATTATTCTTCCATTGTTCAGATGTTTCCTGAGAAGCATGCAGAAATTAGGTGCAGTAGCAGGGGATGGCTTGTTATCGTCTGTAAGATATGCAAGAGGAAGCGATGCATTTGCAGATAAAACAAGTCTGTACTGACCAGATTGTGTCTTTATTGTAAGCATTATTTCATCGGCTTCAGGCTGTGCTATTTTGTAAAGTCTTCCGCCGTTAATTGTGTTGTTTAATTCATTAACAATACTGGATATTGTAATTCCATCGAATGCCATAATGTCTCCTTTAATTAATATTCATTAATCTTATTGCATTATATTAACATACTTATTGCTGTAAGTCTTGTTATCTTTCACAAAAATTGGTATACTTTCCTAAGCATTATATGCGAATGGAAGGATAGAAACAATGATTAAAAGTATGACAGGCTTTGGCCGGAGTGAAATTGTTAAAGGTAACAGAAAGATTTCAGTTGAGATTAAGTCAGTTAATCACAGATATCTTGAGGCAGGTATCAAGATGCCTAAGAAGCTTAATGTATTCGAGAGCAGAATGAGAGACTTACTTAAGAAGTATGCAACAAGAGGCAAGATTGATATATTTATTAATTATGAGGTTTACTAAAACATAGATTTTAAAGGTCAGATTGTGGTGGTAGAAAGTCAGGTTAATCTTAAGTTCAACCAGAATATAGCTGATGAATATATGGCTATATTTAATAATATGTCCGAAAAATACAATCTTAAAAATGATATGACAGTAGGAGGTCTTGCCAGATTTCCAGAGGTCATCACAATGGATGAGGTGCAGGAAGACGAAGAGGAGCTGTGGCATTTTATAGAAGAAGCCATGAAGGCAGCCCTGGAGCAGTTCGTTAATACAAGAATCCTTGAAGGAGAGAATCTGAAGAAAGATCTTTTAGGAAAACTTGACCACATGGAGGAGCTTGTTGCATTTGTTGAAAAGAGAAGTCCTGAGATTATGAAGGAATACCGCAGCAAGTTAGAGAGTAAGGTTAAAGAACTTCTTGGCGATACAACTATTGATGAGAGCAGAATCGCAACAGAGGTTATTATATACGCAGACAAGATATGTGTTGACGAAGAAACTGTAAGATTAAGAAGCCATATCGAGCATGCAAGAAAATGTCTTAACGAGGATGGCGGCATTGGAAGAAAGATGGATTTCATTGCACAGGAGATGAACAGAGAGGCTAACACAACTCTTTCTAAGGCTAATGACATTGAGATATCTAATGCAGCTATTGACTTAAAGACTGAGATTGAGAAGGTAAGAGAGCAGATTCAGAACATTGAGTAGGCTTTCAATATATTTTTAATGGGTTTTGATTAAATTTACTTGATTGTTTCGGGCTTGTTAGGTATAATAACTTGTGCACTTTATGTGCAGAATGAGGTAATTATATGAGCAAAGGACTATTATTAGTTATTTCAGGATTTTCTGGTGCAGGAAAAGGAACTGTTATGAAGCGACTTTTAGAGCTTCATGACGAGTATTCACTTTCTATATCAGCTACAACAAGAAAGCCAAGAGAAGGCGAAGCTGATGGAAGAGAATATTTCTTTAAGACTGTAGAAGAATTCGAGAAGATGATTGCTGAAGATGCTTTAATAGAGCATGCACAGTATGTTGGCAATTATTACGGAACACCAAAGGCATATGTTGAAGAACAGCTTGATAAGGGTAACAATGTTATTCTTGAGATTGAGATACAGGGTGCCATGAATATCAAGAGAATGTTCCCGGATGCAGTGCTTATGTTTATAACACCACCGTCAGCGGCAGAACTTGAAAAGAGACTCCGTGGCAGAGGAACAGAAGATGAGGCGACAATTAAAGCCCGTCTTTCAAGAGCAGCAGAGGAAGCAGAAGGTGTTGAGGATTATGATTACATAGTTATCAATGATGAAGTCGATTTATGTTTCATGCGGATTCATGGTATGGTGTTATGTGAGAAGATGAAAGCTAAGTATAATCTTGGACTGATTAATAATATTAAAGAAGAATTAAAGGTTTATTCGAAAGGAGAATAATATAATGATACATCCATCGTATACTGAATTAATGGCTGTAATTAACAGTGAGGTTGAAGAGGGCGAGCAGCCTTTAGTACAGAGCAGATATTCAATTGTTAAGGCAACTGCTAACAGAGCTAAGGAAATCATCGATGCAAGAAGCGTTGAGGAGAAGATTGCCAAGGCAAGAATTGAAGCAAACAACAAGGAAAAAGAGAAAGAAAAGGACAAGGATAAGATTGAGGAGAAGAGAATCTCTAAGGAAGATGAGAGAAAGCTTCAGGTTGGAACTCCTCTTGTAAGATGTTCAGAGAAAGACAAGCCATTATCAATCGCAGTTAAAGAATTCTACGAAGGTAAGGTTAAGATTCTTGGAAGTACAGACGAGAATACTTCATTATAATTAACAAAGACTGATGTTAAGGGCAACTGCTTGTATGGGCGGTTGCCCTTTTGTGCGAGTAGCTAAGGCAAGACATAACGATAATCTTGAGTATGAGCTACAAGCATGATGTGAGATGAGGAGTTAAATATTTTATGACGAATAGATATGATGAGAAAGAAAGACGGATTCACTGTGCATTTTCAGAAAAATGCGGTGGCTGTGATTATGCCGGGATGAAATACGACAATGAGCTTGCAGTTAAGAAGAAGTACATTGAAGAACTTTTTGGAGAATATGTAAAAGTTGATGATATTGTTGGAATGTACAGACCGATACATTACCGCAATAAAGTTCATGCAGTCGTGGGACTTGATGATTCAAGGAATGTTATAGCAGGAACTTACGAGGAAAACAGCCACAGAATAGTTGACACTTCAGATTGTATGATTGAAGATTCGCAGTGTACAGACATTATTAAGGATATTAAAGGCCTTATAGCTTCATTTAAATATCAGCCATATGACGAGGATTCAGGAAAGGGGCTGATTCGCCACATTCTTTTAAGAAAAGGATTTTCTACAAAGGAGATTATGCTTGTTATTGTAACAGCAGGAGTTGCATTTCCATCAAAGAATAATTTTCTGAAGGTATTATGTGAGAAGCATCCTGAAATCACTACGATTGTGCAGAATATTAACGACAGACATACAAGCATGGTGCTTGGAAAGAGAAATATTGTTCTTAAGGGAAAAGGTTATATTGAGGATGTGTTGTGTGGCTGCAGGTTCAGAATAAGCCCGACATCATTCTATCAGATTAACCACCAGCAGACTGAAAAGCTGTATAAAAAGGCAATCCAGCTTGCTGATATATCAAAAAATGACACTGTAATTGATGCATACTGTGGCATTGGAACTATTGGAATAGCAGCATCCAGGAAAGCTGGCAAAGTTATAGGAGTTGAGCTTAATTCAGAAGCTGTGTCAGATGCCAGGGTAAATGCTTCAATTAACAATATAAAGAATGTCACATTTGTTAATGCTGACGCAGGAGATTTTCTTGTTGAATATGCGAAAAATGCAAAGGCAGATGTTGTTATCATGGATCCGCCAAGAAGTGGAAGCACACCGGAATTCCTTAATTCTCTTCTTAAGATTAAGCCAGACAGGATTGTGTACATTTCATGCGGACCTGATACACAGGCAAGGGATATAAAGGTGCTGGTTAAGGGTGGATATAAGGTTATGGCATGTCAGCCATTTGATTTGTTTCCTCATACGGAGCATGTGGAAAATATCTGCTTGCTATCGCGTAAAGTCACAGTTTAAGTGGGCTTCAGGGCTTTTACTGCGAATATGTACCTGTGTTTTTAGCAGGAAAAAATGTATATAGAACCCATAATTTCAAGGTGGAAAAAATTCGCAGCCGCCTTTTGCAGATTAAAAATAGTTCTACTTTATCCTTGATCATTGGACATGGTGTATATGATGCATTAATTACTGTTTTCGCATCTGCTTTGTTATGAGGTTTCCGACCATTGCCACATGGTTTTGGAATTTGGATTGGAATCTCTTGATTCGATTATAGTTCTATGATATGATATCCGAGAATACGGAAAATATAAAAGGGTATTATAGTATGAACATATATGAAAAAATCTTTGCTAGACTAGAAGAATTACATATGAGCCAAATTGAATTATCACGAAGAACTGGTATTGCTACCAGTACAATCAGCGACTGGCGTAAGAAAAAGATTAATCCACAGGCAGATAAGTTGGTTTCTATTTGCAAGGCTCTAGATATGTCACTTGTGGATTTGCTTTGTGATGAGAAAGTAGTAGAGCAATCAATCGAAACAGACTTTGTGTCTGATGGTCAACATATTATTGAATTATTTAAGAACTCAGATTTAGAAACAAAAAGAAGATTACTAAGATATTTTGAATTGATTGAAATTTGCAGAGAAATCAATCAGGAAAATGAGTCAAAAAATATTAAGCGAAATGTTTCAGTTATTCAGGATGCTGACGGCAACAATATTGTTATGATTAACGATATTGCATTTAAAGGAAAACGTTCTGTAGAGTGGAGTGATGTTGAAAAATATCTTAGGCAGTATGTGGGAGACATTTATCGAATAGCTGAAACAGAAGATATTATTTATATCGGTACAGATCTTCCTGATGAATATTCTGGCTCAAATTACACAAAACATATAAAGGGAACTATTGCTAAAGCGAAAGCCAATGCTGTGCAGGCTATCCCGGAGATGATAGAAATCGCAACATCAAAGACCTTTGAAGACAATAAGAAAAATAAGCACAGCAGACATGCAAAAAATGGATGGTACCGTTATGACACAAGATTTGCATTGCCAGTATATGATGAAAATGGAGATGTTGAGCGATACAATGTATTCAGTGCGAGACTATTAATTAGACATGCATCTTCAGGAAAAATGTACTTGTATGATGTCTTGGAAATAAAAAAAGAAACGAGCAAGTCCTGTCAGGAATAATCCCTACCCGGTGAAAACCCATTTCTTTTTATGATGCTATGGTACAATAAGAAATGATGTTTGTCAATCCGAATAATCGAAAACATTTGCACATACTGAGAATATTGAAACGTTCATACTTTTACGGGGTAAAAATGCTCTTCAAGCGTTCAAAGGGGGGGATATAATATATTTTGTCAGGAAGGCGGACGCAGATATTTACCATACGCATTTACAGAGTAAGGAATTTATATGCTTGCAACAGTTCTTCGTGGAAAATTAGCGGAACAACAGAGTATATTTATTATGCGTACTTTTAGGGAGATGCGTCACTATATTAGGCAGAATCAGCAGTTTGTTACCAGAAATGAAATCGATCTTTTAACAGCAAAGGTTGGAACGATAACGGA
>OGLC01000838.1_pt1 | contig 19312 bp, 18 predicted proteins | sample 1572751 | NCBI WGS metagenome assembly OGLC01 (sample SAMEA2581897, study PRJEB24529) | metagenome | biome: Human gut stool | place: China | collected 2011
TGTTGCCGTTGCAACAGAGGAGATTTTCAAAATTTGCTATTCTGTTAACGCATTTTAAAATTTTAAAAGGAGGAATAATATGTCCCAAGCAGTAAAATGTTTAATTTTGTTGGCAGTAGTTGCTCTCTTATTCGTAACTGAACTTATTCCCTTGGCAATTACTGCAACGGCAGGCGCGATTTCCTGCGGCCTGTTAGGTTTTATTCCTGCAAAACAGGTATTCTCGGGTTTATCCGACTCTACCGTAGTCTTGTTTGCAGGTATGTTCGTCGTAGGTGCTTCCATGTTCTACACCGGTCTTGCTCAAAAAATCGGCGGTGTAGTAGTAAAAATGTGTGGCACAGGCGAGAACAGCTTGATGTTTGGCTTAATGATGGTCGGTACGGTTTTATCTTCCTGCCTGTCCAATACTGGTACTGCAGCCTGCCTGCTGCCAGTTGCGCTCGGTATTTGTGCCGCAGCTAAGATCCCCGCTTCCCGTCAACTGATGCCTCTGGCATTTGCCTGCGGTTGGGGTGGTATCATTACTATGGTAGGCACGCCGCCTAATATTATTGCAGTCGGCGCTATGACCTCTGCCGGTCTTGAACCTTTTGGCTTCTTTGAATTTGCCTGGATCGGTATTCCGGTTTCTATTGCTGGTATGCTGTACATGATGTTCGTAGGCAAATACCTGCTTCCGAAAGTAGATCTTTCCGCTGACCAGGAAATTGAACAGGAAATCGAAGCCGCTTCCACTTCTTCTACCAAACAAATCATCTCCGGCGTCATCCTTGCTTTGGTTATCATCACCATGGCTGTTGGTATCCCTGGCGTATCTTTGGAAATCGCTGCTATCACCGGCGCGCTTGTTTGCGTACTGACCGGCTGCCTGACCGAAAAACAAGCTTATGCTTCTATCGACTGGGTAACCATCTTCCTGTTCGCAGGTATGATGCCTGTTTCAGCAGCTATGGATACTACCGGCGCCGGCGCTTTGATAGCTGACTGGACCGTCGGCCTGATGGGCGGAAGTCCGTCTCCTTTAGTAGTGACCGCTATTCTGTTCATTCTGTCCTGCGGTCTGACCCAATTTATGTCCAACACTGCTTCAGCAGCTTTGCTGTGTCCGATCGGTATTGCTATTGCTAAACAGCTTGGTGCTGATCCGAAAGCAGTATTGATGGCGATTGCAGTTGCTGCTTCTTGTGCTTTTGCAACTCCGGTAGGCACTCCTCCGAATACTTTGGTACTTGGCCCCGGCGGCTACAAATTCATGGACTACGTAAAATGTGGTACCGGCCTCGTTATCGTAGCCTTTATCGTATCCCTGGTTGTAATCCCAGTTGTTTGGCCTTTCTTCCCTGCTAATTAACAGTAAAAAAAGACTGCTTCTTTAAGAAGCAGTCTTTTTTCTATAATTCAGTCCTGTTTTCTAAAGGCTTCTGTCAAGGGCGGAATGATTTGTTTTTTACGGCTCAAAACGCCTGGCAGGTGATAGCATCCTTCCGCAGCAGCTTCTCCAAAAGCGTGAACAAGCTGTGTCTGCGGACTTCCTGCAGCTAAAAGATCTGTTGCTTCACCCAAAATATCAGTAACCATCAGCAGCGACAGGTCATAACCTTCCTGCTTACGAAATTCATTAAGAGCTTTCTGCAGTTCTCCTAACCGTTCTAAAGCCTGCTGCCGATCCATAATATTGATCTGACTGACCGTAATCCGGTGTTCTCCAAAATCGAATTCCTTAATATCATTACGCACAATATCCTGCACCGGCATCGTACCAATAGCAGAACCATGACGCAGTACTTCCATCGCAAAAGCTTCCGCATCCTTGATGCCGGCCTGCTCTGCCAAACGTTTAGCAGTATCCTGGTCAAAAAGAGTCGCAGTAGGAGAACGGAAATACAAAGTATCAGAAACTATAGCCGCAAATAGAATACCTGCCAAAGCCGGCGGCAGTTCGATGCCTCTGTGCCAGGTAAGGTTGGCAACGATAGTAGCAGTTGAACCTACAGGCTCCTGTCTGATAAAGATCGGCGCGCCTGTCGTCAGCCCGCCCAGCCGATGGTGGTCAATGATTTCCAGCAAATGCGCTTCTTCAATGCCTTCCACCGCCTGACTGCGTTCATTATGGTCTACTAAAATAACCTCCTGACGATCGGGAACCAGCATCATACCACGATCCATCATCCCTACATATTTACCACGCTCCAACACCGGGTAACTGACAAATTTTGCCGCCAGCATCTTTTCTCTGACATCAGAAAGTAAGTCTGTCGTTTTCAGAGTCACAAGGTTTTTCGTCATCACCAGCCTGACCTGAATGCTCTGATTGATCAGCCGGGCCGTAGTATAAGTGTCATAAGGCGTGCTGATGACAACAGCCTTATAACGCAGGGCCGTCTGCAGTACGATTGGCGTTATTTCCGTATCCCGCGTCAGAATCAAACCTGCGGCGCCGGCCTCCAGTACTGCCAGCTGCGCCTCAACTCTGTCACCGATGATAACCAGATCTCCATTTTTAATTGCCGTGCTAAGTGTTTCAGGCTCCGAAGCCCCAATTTTGATCTTACCATTAAAGGTATGTGTCAGATCACCGCAGATCAGCTGACCATCTAAAGTATGGACAATACTTCTGTAATCTGTTTCGCCGTCGTCCAGATCTTGAATTGACAGCTCATTATAATAACGTTTCGCCAGGTCGCCGACAGTAATGATGCCGACGATATTATTTTCCTGATCCAATACCGGTACGGATTTTAACCCTTCGTGCTCTACAAAAAGCCTGCCCACATCACGCAGTGACGCATCTGGCCCCACTGTCGGCGGCTGCGCCAGGCGTATATCACTTAACCGCGGATACAGATCATCTACTAATTTCGGTACCGGTATGCCAAAATGTTCCAGCACAAACTGTGTTTCCGGATTGATCTTGCCTGCACGTGCCGGAACTGCGTTCAAACCCAGCTGCTGCTTTAAATAAGCATAGGCGATGGCAGAACAGACCGAATCCGTGTCTGGATTACGGTGACCGATAACTAAAACCGTTTTTTCCATGCTTCCACCTTCTTATCCCCATATTTCTTACTTGTCATTGTAGCACAAAATAAAACTGTCAGCAGTAAATTTTAAGCAAAGAAACCTCCCGCAGAATGCAGAAGGTTTCTTTTGTTAATATTTACTGTTATTTTCTTTACTGCGGCGACCACCCAATTCGTTCAGCAGTTCTGCCGGATTGATATTATGATATGCCAGAAGCACTAAACAATGATACCACAAGTCGGACATCTCATACAAAACCTCTTTGCCGTTATTATTCTTGGAAGCAATGATAGTTTCTGCAGCTTCTTCGCCGACCTTTTTCAAAATCTTATCCTGTCCTGACATAAACAGGTAACGGGTATAAGATTTTTCGCCGCCATGGACGCGTTTGTCCTGAATGACGCGGTACAATTCAGCCAAAATACCGTGAATACCATCTGGTTCAGGTACCGGCAGATTTCTGCCCGCACCGCTGTTCCATAATGGATAACTGAAACAGGAATAATTTCCTGTATGGCAGGCTGCACCTTTTTGTTCAACCTTTACCAGCAGACTGTCACCATCACAATCATAATCAATACTGACGACCTTCTGCACATGGCCGCTGCTAGCGCCTTTGTTCCACAGCTCCTGACGGCTGCGACTCCAAAACCAGGTATAACCGGTTTCCACAGTCTTCGCCAGTGATTCGCCGTTCATATAGGCCAGCATCAGCACGGCATTGGTTGCTGCATCCTGAATAATGGCCGGAATCAAGCCTTTTTCATCAAATTTTATTTTAGAAAAATCTACTTGCATTATAATCTCACCTCTACACCTTTAGACCGCAGGTATTCTTTGACCTGCCTGATAGTAAACTCTTTATAATGAAAGACTGATGCCGCCAAAACGGCATCGGCTTTACCTTCCGTCAAAACATCATAGAAGTGTTCCAGCTTACCTGCTCCGCCGCTGGCTATCACAGGTACCTTCACCGCTTCGGCAACTGCCCGGGTCAGTGGTATATCATAGCCGTTTTTTGTACCGTCAGCATCCATACTGGTCAGTAAAATCTCGCCGGCACCCAATTCTGCCGCCGTTCTGACCCAGTCCAGTACATCAATTCCCGTAGGAGTACGTCCGCCATGTACATAAACTTCCCATTTATCTGTACCGCAGCGTTTTGCATCTACAGCTAAAACGATGCACTGGCTGCCAAACAGCTTTGCACCATCAGCAATCAGCTGCGGATTTTTTACTGTCGCCGTATTTACAGAAATTTTATCAGCACCTGCATTCAGAGCATTACGGATATCCTGCACCGTGCTGATCCCACCGCCAACTGTCAGCGGCATAAAAACCTGTCCCGCCGTACGGTTTATGACATCCAGCATAGACTTACGCTGCTCGACAGACGCAGTGATATCAAGAAAAACCAGCTCATCGGCAGCTTCAGTGTCATATAAGGCCGCCAGTTCAACAGGATCACCGGCATCACGCAATTCCACAAAATTAGTGCCTTTGACTACATGCCCTTCTTTTACATCCAGACAGGGAATAATTCTTTTGGTATGCATCTCATACCTCCTTTGCGACCCGCAGAGCCTCCCGCAGGTCAATAGCTCCGGTATAAATGGCCTTCCCTATGATGCAGCCCTCGATCCCAGAGGAGGCCCGCTGCTGCAGACGGCGTATATCTTCCAACGATGCCACACCGCCGCTGGCAATGACTTTAACACCGCAGGCTTTTGCCAAAGCGGCAGTGGCTTCTACATTCACCCCACTCAGCTTACCGTCGCGGCTGATATCAGTAAAAATAATATGCTCGACCCCGATAGCAGCCATTTTTAGAGCCAACTCTACAGCATCAATATCACCGCTGACACCCCAGCCTTCGATAGCGGCTTTCCCGTCTTTAGCATCGATACCTGCAACAACCTGACCAGGAAATTCCCGACAGGCTTCAGCAACCAGCTGCGGTTCCCGCACTGCTGCTGATCCAAGAATCACACGGCTGACCCCCAGTTCCAGCAATTCTGCTACAGCTGCCAGACTTCTGATTCCGCCTCCTACCTGCACTGGCATAGAAGCGTGCTCCAGGATTTTTTGGATTGCAGGCAAATTACGTCCCGCACCGGCCAAAGCACCGTCTAAATCGACGACATGTAAATATTCGGCTCCGGCTGCCGACCAGCGGGCAGCCATTTCCGAAGGATCATCAGCGAAAACAGTTTCCTGGTCAAAACGACCTTCCGTCAATCTGACGCAGCGGCCGCCGCGGATATCTATAGCAGGAAAAATTATCATGGCTGCCACTCCTTAAAAGCGCGCAGCAGGCCAAGGCCTGCCCGGCTTGATTTTTCTGGATGGAACTGAAAAGCCTGCACACTGCCGCTGCCGACGGCAGCCGTTACTTCCATACCATAATCACATACGGCAGTAATGAGCTCTTGCTGCTGCGTCTCAACATGAAAGCTGTGCACAAAGTACACATATTCATCTCCTGCTTCCTGCAGCAGCGGCGAACTGCTGCGTAAACTCAGCTTGTTCCAGCCCATATGCGGTATTTTCAAAGCGGTATCCAGTCTGCGCACCTGCCCTTGAAAATAGCCCAGACCTTTCACTCCGGGAGCTTCATCACTGCCTTCAAACAAAACCTGCATTCCCAGACAGATACCTAAAAACGGTCTGCCGCTGTGCAAATATTTCTGCAGTATCGGTACCAGACCGCTGCGCTGCAGATTAGCCATACAATCGCCAAAAGCCCCTACTCCCGGTAAAATCAGTTTATCAGCCTGTGCAATAACTGCGGCATCACTGGAAATAACCGGGTCGCCGCCAACAACAGCGATCGCTTTATTAACACTGTGCAGGTTTCCCATCCCATAATCAACAATGACTATCTTCGAACTCATAAAGCCCCCTTGCTGCTCATCACGCCCTGAACACGCGGATCTGCAGCTACTGCCTCTGCCAGCGCGCGGGCAAAAGCTTTAAAAACCGCCTCAATAATATGATGTACATTTTTACCATACAAGACTCGAATATGCAGAGTCATGCCGCTGGCCACGGCTACGGCGCGGAAAAATTCCTCAGTCATTTCTGTATCGTAGTTACCCAAAGTTATTTTAGGAATTTCGGCTTCAAAAACCAGGTACGGCCGCCCGGAAAAATCCAGTACTACCTGTGCCAAAGCCTCATCCATTGGAATAAAACAACTGCCATAGCGGTGAATACCGCTTTTATCGCCAACAGCCGCTTTAAGAGCTTCTCCTAAAACGATGCCGCAGTCCTCAACCGTATGGTGACAGTCAACCTGCAGATCTCCCTGTGCTTTCACCTGCAAATCAAGAAAACCATGCTTGGCCAGCAGTGTCAGCATATGATCAAAAAAACCGACGCCTGTAGCGATATCCGCTTTCCCGCTGCCATCAAGCCCAATACTGACACTGACCGCAGTTTCTAAAGTTTTTCGTTCTTTAACTGCCTGCCGCATCATATTGCCTCCTCTCCGCATAAGAGCTCCAGCCGGCTGATGATTTCAGCATTTTCCAGTGGCAGGCCTACCGTGATCCGCAGGCATCCCTGCAATACAGGATGACTGGTATAATCGCGCACCAAAATTTTCTTCTCCAGCAGTTTGCGGTATAAGTACATTCCTGCCAGCATCTGCTGTGTTTTTTCACCCTGGCTGCCATATTGCTGCTCGCAGGCAGCCGCTAAACGGGCAGTCAGTTCGCCCTGCGGGCAACAGGTCAGAAAATTCGTTGCGGACGGCCAGATTTTCAAGCCCAATTGCTCCAGTTGTTCCCGCATCAGATCACGCTGCTCGATAATAGTTTCCAGTTGTTCTTTATATAAGTCTTTTTGGCGGTAAACCTCTTCCGCTACAACTAAAGACCAGGCATTAACATGATAAGGCAGCAGTGTTTTTCCCAAAACACGCATGATACCGGCACTGCCGACAGCATAACCTACACGCAGTCCAGCCAGTCCGTAAGCTTTAGAAAAAGTACGTAAGCACATAAAATTACTGTATTTACCTGTCAGAGCCAAAGTCGAACCTGCTACCAGCTTTAATTTATTCAGCGGGCGCAGATCCTGCGGATCAACGCCGCTGCCTTTAGCAAACTCCATATAGGCTTCATCCATTACTACCGGGCAGCTGACATTTGCTAAAATCTTCTCCATTACTTCAAGCGGATTATAATTTCCCGTCGGATTGTTGGGATTGCAGACAATCAACAGCGCCGGCTGCTCTGCCCTGCAAAATTCGATGACCTTATCTGGATCGGCATATCCCGTCAGCGTCAGCGGATATGATGCGGCTATACTGTCGGCCAGCTTGGTATAAACGCCATACATAGAAAAGGACGGATACGGAAAAGCGATTTTACGTCCATTGCCGCCAAAAGCATAACAGGCCATTTGCAAAAGTTCACTGGAACCGTTACCGATTCTGATATTGTCTGCATCCAGCGCCAGATCTTCAGCAATCAGCCCGCGCAGCGTTTCAGCCTGCATCGGCGGATAACGGTTAAAAGGAAACCCGGCCAGCTTCGCCGCTACAGCCTGCTCAATCGGCCGCGGCAGATTATAATTACTTTCGTTGGCATTGACGATAATATCGGCAGCCACATGTTCTACAGCATATTCTTCCAATTCTTCCAAGCCGGTCCTGGCATTAAATCCAGCCATCTCCTCACCTCTTTTCCATACGCACGCGGATAGCGTTAGCATGCGCCTGAAGCCCTTCAGCTTCAGCCATTTTAATAACGTCACTGCCCACAGCAGTCAAGGCGCCCTGCGTATAAGCAATGATACTTGTTTTCTTCATAAACGTCTCCACATTCAGAACTGAGTAGAAACGGGCAGTGCCGCCGGTAGGCAGAATGTGGTTCGGTCCTGCGTAATAATCGCCCAAAGGCTCCGGTGAATAAGCGCCCAAAAAGATCGCACCGGCATTACGCAGATAAGGCAGCAGAGCAAAAGGCTCTTTCGTCATAACCTCCAAATGCTCCGGTGCTGATATATTCGCCATCTCAATTACTGTTTCCATATCAGACGCAATAATGATCTTGCCATGATTTGCTAAAGACAATGCAGCGATCTCCTGCCGCGGTAAAGCAGCAAGCTGCATCTCAAGCTCTGCTGCAACAGCATTGCCCAACAGCTCACTGTCCGTAACTAAAATAGCGCTGGCCAGAGGATCATGTTCCGCCTGGCTCAAAAGGTCAGCTGCCAGATATTTAGGATCAGCGCCATCATCGGCTATAATCAATATTTCGCTGGGACCTGCCAGCATATCAATGTCGCAGTGCCCGTAAACAGCTTTTTTAGCCAGCGTCACAAAAATATTGCCCGGGCCGGTAATTTTTTCAACCTTTGGTACAGTTTCCGTACCAAAAGCTAACGCAGCAATGGCCTGTGCACCGCCAATTTTATAAATTTCCCTGATACCTATTAATTCAGCCGTAACCAGCACATAAGGATTGACTTTGCCATCACGTCCGGGCGGTACTGCCATCACGATCCGTGGTACTCCTGCTACTGTAGCCGGTACAGCACTCATAATCACCGAAGAAGGATAAGCCGCAGTTCCACCGGGGACGTAGATACCCACAGAGTCAACAGGAGTTACCTTCTGTCCCAGCATAGCACCGCATTCACGGTTAGTCAGCCAGGTTTTTGGCAGCTGTTCTTCGTGAAAGCGACGCACATTTGCAATAGCACGTTCGATGGCTTCTACCACTTCGGCATCAGCTGATTGTCGGGCTTCTGCAAATTCAGCCTTGCTGACCCGGATATTTTGGACACTCAAGCCTGCTTTATCGATCAGATTAGTATAATAAAGCAGCTTTCCATCACCGCCGGCCCTTACGTCAGTCACAATTCTTTCGACGACCTGGGCTGCTGTCAGCGGCGCACCAAACATAGCGGTAACACCTGCCTGAACTCCGGGGGACAGCTCACATTCATCAAAAGCTTTTTTCTGCATCAAAGCTGCTATTTCAACAGCACTCATTCCTCTGGCATCTGTTACTTGCATTGCTCTTCCTCCTCATCCAGTACCTTACGCAAATCTCGGACCAGTTTATCCAGACGGTCAAATTTCAATTTAAAGCTCACCCTGTTGGCAATCAGTCTTGCTGTCGCCGTATAGATGGAATCTACCTCCACCAATTTATTCTCTTTCAGGGTACGGCCTGTTTCCACAATATCAACGATCAGCTCCGACAATCCAACCATCGGCCCCAGTTCAATCGAGCCGTTAAGCTTGATGATCTCGGTCTGAATCCCCAGACTGCGAAAATACTCCTGGGCACAGTTCGGATATTTAGTTGCTACCCGCAGATGCGCATAATCAGTCAGCCTGGGCCGCTGCATCTGCTCAGGAACTGCCAGCATCAAACGACAGCGTCCATATTTCAGATCCAGCAGCTCATATACGTCCTTGCGTTCTTCCAACAGCACATCTTTACCAATGATCCCGATATCGGCAGCACCGTATTCTACATAGGTCGGCAAATCGACAGTTTTAGTAATTATAAAGCGCACCTTGCTATCCTCGTTACTGATAACAAGTTTACGCGAATCTTCAGTTACGTTATCAGCACTATAGCCTACTTTAGCCAGCAGCTCTACTGATCTTTGAAACAGCTTGCCCTTCGGCAACGCTACGGTAATATAATCCATTACGGCACTTCCTTTATCAATCTTCGATATACAGCAGCGTATCGCAGGCGTTAGCACGCTGCGCGTCCACTGCTTCGCTCTGGTTAAAAGGCTCGGCAGCCAGCTTCACTGTTTTGCCGCTCCTGCGCAGACGCATACACTGCGCGATCGCCTGTGGCAGACAGCCTGCCTGCCAGGCCACCAGAACATCCCAGCTGCTGATATTGTCCAGCTGCCGGCGCCGACTCAGAATCAACATGATCCTGTCTATCCCTATAGCAAATCCTGTTGCCGGGCAGGATCTGCCAAAATTTTCCATCATTGTATCATAACGGCCGCCGCCAATGATCGGGAAACCCATATCCTCAGCGTAGCCTTCAAATAACATTCCAGTATAATAATCAAGGTCGCGCAAAAGCCCCAGATCAAAACGCAGATAACCAGCCGCACCATAGACCTCGGCCAAAGCATAGATTTCGCGCAGATCCTGCACAGCCTTGGAGCTTTTATTGTTCAAACCACAGGCTTCAACCTTATCTAAAAGTTCCAGCCCGCCATGCAGAAACGGCAGCTCTTTAAACAAATCTTTTTGTTCCGGTGCCATCCTGCTGCCATCTGCCAACGCTTCCAACCGTACCACATCATGCTCGATCAGGCAGCGTTTCAGCTCCTGCGCCTGCAGTTCAGTGACCTCAGCCGCTTCAATCAAGCCATTTATAAAATCGATCTGGCCAACACTGATCACAAAATCATTTAACCCTGCTGCCTGCAGCGAAGCTACTGCTAAAGCCAGCATCTCGGCATCTGCCGAAGGTCCGGCCGCACCCATCATTTCAACACCGGCCTGATTAAACTCACACTGGCGTCCGGCCTGTGTTTCCTCATAGCGAAATAGATTCGCCAGATAAAAAAGCCGTTTTACCGCCGGTCCCTCATTGAGCCGAGTAGCTACCAAACGCGCCAAAGGAGTCGTCATGTCCGACCGCAGCAATAAAATATTATTACGACGGTCAAAAAATTTAAAACTGCTGTCTGACAGCTGACCTGCTGCGGCAAAAGTATCCAGATATTCAAAAGTCGGCGTGACCACTTCGTCATAGCCCCAGGCTTTAAAGGTAGAGGCAAGCTTATTTTCAATTATCCTTCTGGCGCCGGCTTCACCCGGAAGTACGTCCCTAGTTCCATATGGCACCTGCAAAGCTTTATTATTCAGCATTGTGCTTGTCTTCCTTTTTTAATAATGGCATTATCGAATTATAGCCGTCAGCGCCATAAACCAAACAGCGTTTAACCCGTGAGATCGTCGCCGTACTGGCGCCTGTTTTTTCTACTATCTCTTCATAAATACAGCCTGCATCAAGCATTCTGGCAACCTCCAAACGCTGCGCCATGGATTTCAGTTCGCTGATCGTGCAAATATCCTCAAAAAAGTTGGAACACTGCTCTTCACTTTTTAAGCTAAGAATCGCTTTAAATAATTGATCGGTCAAATGGTCTCTGGTTTTTGCAGCCATGATTGCCTCCTTAAATTTAGCTGGTGCTAGCACCTTTTTTCTTTTATACTTTATCACTTTATCTTGTGAAAGGCAAGGTTTTTTACAAAAATTTTAAAATTTTTATTGACAAGTGCCGATTGTAAGTGTATTATTTTGTTTAACAACTTCAAACGGTATTTCATCAAGAGTAGCCGAGGGACTGGCCCTATGAAGCTACGGCAACCATCACGACGTGAACGGTGCCAAATCCAACGGATGTAAATCCGACAGATGAAGCAGTACGAAACGCTTTCGTTACCCTTCACCTGTGTGAAGGGTTTTTTTACGATTTTAGAAAAGAAAGAGGAACGCTGTATGATCGATTTACGCAATGTGGAAAAAACCTATTACAGCAATGCAGGTGATATCCACGCTTTAAAGAAAACAAATCTGCATATCAACGCCGGAGAAATATTCGGTATCATCGGCCTCAGCGGTGCCGGTAAATCAACCCTGATCCGCTGCATCAATATGCTGGAAGTACCTACCGGCGGTCAGGTCTTTGTGGATGGACAGGAACTGACTGCAATGAACAATCAGGAACTGCGCAAAGCACGCCAAAATATCGGGATGATCTTCCAGCACTTTAATCTGCTGGCCTCCCGCACAGTTTATGATAATATCGCTTTTCCGCTGGAAATACAGGGTATTTCGCAGTCTGAAATCAAAAAGCGGGTGCAGCCGCTGCTGGAGCTGGTACAATTACAGGACCGCGGCGATTATTATCCCAGCCAGTTGTCAGGCGGTCAGAAACAACGTGTCGGTATTGCCCGTGCTCTGGCCAGCGATCCTAAAGTACTGCTGTGTGATGAAGCAACCTCGGCATTGGATCCGCAGACAACAAAATCTATTCTCGACCTTCTCAAAGATATCAATAAACGCCTGAATTTGACTATTGTCATGATCACACATCAGATGGAAGTAGTCAAAGAAGTCTGTGACAGAGTAGCTGTTATCGAAAACGGCGAGATCATTGAAGAAGGTTCCATGATCGATGTTTTCACCGATCCGCAGAAGCCCACTACCAAAGATTTCGTCAAAAGCATCAACAATATCGAACTGCCTGCACTGCTGCAATCTTCTTCAATCAGCGCAGTCTACACCGAAGGCAGCAAACTGATCGTGCGATTATCCTTCATCGGTAACTCAGCCGGCGACCCGTTCGTTTCCGGTATGGTCAAAAAATTCGATGTCGATATCAATATCATCTACGGTAATATCGACTCGCTTAAGGATATACCCTTCGGCACCCTGGTCATTGAGATTTCAGGAAGCGCCGCAGGTATCAAAAATGCTCTGCAATATCTGCATGAACAGCAGCTGAAAGTTGAGGTGATCGGTTATGTCTCCTGAAATGTTAGCTCTTTTACTTAAATCCTTTTGGGAAACCTGCTATATGGTGCTGGCTTCCACAATACTCGCCACACTTATCGGCGTACCGCTCGGCGTGATCTTAACCGTCACCCGTAAAAACCATATCCTGCCCAACGCTCCTGTAAACAGCGTTTTAGGCGCTATTGTCAACGCTACCCGCTCAACTCCCTTCATTATATTAATGGTAGCGATCATTCCTCTGACCCGCCTTTTAGTAGGCTCTTCGATAGGTACTACCGCTTCCATCGTACCTTTGACTATTTCAGCCGCACCCTTTATTGCCCGCATCATCGAATCTTCGCTGCTGGAAATCGACCACGGCGTTATCGAAGCGGCTCAGGCCATGGGCGCCAGCCCCATGCAGATTATCCGCAAGGTCCTTTTGCCAGAAGCACTGCATTCCATCGTTTTAGGTATCACCCTCGCTGTTATCGCTTTGATCGGTTATTCCGCCATGGCTGGTACATTAGGCGGCGGCGCCTTAGGCGATCTGGCGATCCGTTACGGCTATCAGCGTTTCCAAATGGACGTTATGCTGATCACTGTCGTCGTACTTATCGTTATGGTCCAATCTATCCAGTCACTCGGCGACTACTTTTCCAAAAAGCTTAATAAAAACAAACTATAAAATCATCTTATAAAGGGGAAATTATCATGAAAAAATTAGCTAAAATACTGACCGCAGCAGCTTTATGCGTAGCTGCCCTGACCACCTTCGGCTGCGGTGACGATAAAAAAGAAGCAGCAAAAGCTCCTGCCGGCGATGCACCTATCAAAATCGCAGTTACTGCAGGTCCTCATGCTGAAATTATGGACAATGTCAAAAAACTTGCTGAAAAACAAGGTCTGAAAATCGAAGTAGTTGAATTCAACGACTATGTAACTCCTAATGTAGCACTATTCCAAGGCGAAGTTTTTGCCAACAGCATGCAGCACCGCCCCTATTTAGATGCCACTCTGCAAAAAGAACCTAAATTTGACCTGGTAGAAGTTTTCAAAACCGTTAACTTCCCGATGGCCGCTTACTCAAAAACTTTGAAAAAAGGCGACGCCATTCCTGACGGCTCTACAATCGGTATTCCTAACGATCCATCCAACGGCGGCCGTGCGATTTTAGTTCTTGCCAATGCCGGGCTGATCAAAGTCAAAGATATCAAAAACGTTACTACCACCGTTGCTGATATCACCGAAAATCCACATAACTTCAAATTCCTGGAACTGGATGCAGCTACCATTCCCCGCAGCCTGCCCGACGTTACCTTTGCTGTAATCAATGCCAACTACGCTATTCCAGCAGGCCTGAACCCTACCAAAGATTCCATCATTCTGGAATCTGCTGACAATCCGTTCGTCAACATCTTCGTAACCAAGAAAACCAATGAAAACGATCCCCGGATCGCTAAACTGAAAGAAATTTACCAATCAGCTGATAATGAAAAATTCATTATGGAACACTTCCAGGGCACCATTTTACCGGCCTGGAAATAATTAAAAACTAAGCCCCCGGAATCTTAAAAATTCCGGGGGCTTTTTATTTATATTTTCTCTGATCTACAGTCAACAGCACTCAGCAGAACTTTTTGCACTGTTCAAAATACTGCGGTATAAAACTGATAAAATTACGTGTTGTCGGCGAGTGATAATGCTTGCGCCCCCATACCACTGCCGCCGTAGTCGTCAGCTCCGGGTCGTCCATACGGACACAGGCCAGCCCTTCATGCCTGGCGATCGCTTCTGCTGACTCGGGGATAACAGCCAGTCCCAAACCGGCTTTCGCCCAGGCAATCAGATAATTACTGTCATCGCTGAGACAGAAAAAATATGCCTGGATGCCATTTTTAGCAGCAGACTGTTCCAACAGTTCCTTATAACGGCGGTGGCATAAAAGCGGCAGCCCCTGCAGCCTGCTTACAGGCAGTTCAAAAGTCCCCTCCAGCTGCGGAAAAAACGCCGCATCATAGACTAATGCCAAGCGTTCAGTTGGCAGCTTATAGCTTGCAAAATAATCCTCATCCACAGGCAAATGAACGATAGCAGTTTCAATGACCCCCTTTTCCAGCAATTCGATCACCCGTAAACTTTCGCCGATCAACAACCGATAGGTTATTTTGGGATACAACTCTTTAAAAGCGGCAATCATCTGCGGTAATACCATCAGGCTCATCGAAGGGACAACTCCCAGTGATAAAATACCCTCCTGTCCCAGCTCACTGCTGGATAATTCACATACAGTCCGATCCGTTAGATTTAAGATTTCTTCTGCCCGATGCAGCAGCATATGACCGGTTTCTGTCAGATGCAGACGTCGGCCTGATCTGTCGAACAGCACCACGCCTAGTTCTTGCTCAAGCTGTTTGATTTGTCTGCTTAAAGGCGGCTGCGCGATATGCAGCGCTTTGGCAGCCTCTGTAACATTGCCCAGCCTCGCTACCATTACGAAATACCGCATTTGCTGCAAATTCATAAGTATTCCTCCATTCATACTTTTTAGGTATTATAATTTCAAAAATAAGTATTTTAAGTATGATTTTATTGTTGTTATAATAATATTAAAGAAAAGAAGAACAGTCAAGTAAAGAGCAGGATGCAAAATTCAGGGAGGGATTTATATGAAAGAGAAAATTTTAATCGCTATCGACAGTTCTGATTCGTCCAGTAAAGTGCTTGCTTATGGTATCAATCTAGCCGGTAAGCTTGACGCAGAAGTAAAAGTAGTCCATGTAATCGAACCTTACAGCAAACGATCGACCATTTTGAACCAGTTAAACCCCGCTATGGTCAAACAAACCAATGAATTATATGAACTGGCCGGTCAGGAATTAATGGAAGCAGCAAAAAAACAGACCGCTGCCGCCAAAGTTCCCGTTCATTATGAAACTTTAGTTGGCAACGCCGCGCAGCAAATCCTGACCGCCGCCAAAAAATCCGAAGCTAGCATGATCCTCATCGGCAGCCGCGGCATGAACGCTGTTGCAGAATTTATCCTCGGCAGCGTCAGCTCCAAAGTTGCCATGTATGCGGAAATACCGGTCTTGATCGTTAAATAATGGATTGCTTGGGCATCTTTCCCTTATAGGCAGCGACTGAAATTTTCGCTGCAAAGCAAAATACCTGCCGTTTATCAACGGCAGGTATTTTTTATTTTGACTGATTTTTATAAACCTTCTACCCTGATTTTAAAATGCAGCAGGGCCAGCCAGCCCGCAATTGCCAAGGTGACGCAAACAGCGGTAATGATCCCCAGCCCTTCAATAAAATTGCTCCAGTTCAATGCACCCAGCATCATACCCAAGCTGCCAAAAACAGTATTCACCGCATTGATCAGCGACGAGGCAGAGCCGATATCCGTCTTCTGCTGATCCAATAATATGGCCGTACTGAAAGGCCTGGCAGCGCTTTCCATGATCGTGACCGGTAAAAAGGCTATTAAAAACCACCACGGTGAAATACTCCCTACTGTCAGCAGCGCTGCCGCTGCTACTACAGTAAAAATAAAACAGCCATAGGTAAATTGACGCGGCGATACGATCCCGATCAACTTCATATATAAAAACGGACCGACAACGGCAAAAAATGAGTTAGCAGCAAAAAAATAACTGTAGACCTGCTCACTAAGCCCAAAATACTGTACATAAACATAGGAAGATACTGCCACGTAAGCCATATAAGGTGCTGCCAGCAGTGAAAATACAGTCAGTACACCAGTAAAACCAACATTTTTACCGACAACTGCCAATCTGCCGAAGGTACTCCAAAAGCTGCCCTTATAACGGTCGCTTTCCGACAGCGTTTCTTCAAAAAAGAAGCTGGCGGCCAGATTAACAGCACCGGCGGCGATCAGGACCCCGAAGGTACCGCGCCAGCTGACAAACTGCAGCAGAAATGCGCCGATAACAGGAGCGACCATCGGCGCAATAACGGCCATAGCCTGCACCAGCGCCAAAACACGATTTTTAGTGGTGCCATAAAAAGCATCTTTGACAACCGCCATCGACACAGCAACCATGCCGCCTGCACCCAAAGCCTGCACGATTCTGTACGCTATCAGACTGTAAATACTGCCGGCAAAGGCGCACAGACCACTTGCCAGCGTATACAGAACTATTCCCAGCAGTAAAATCTTCCGGCGTCCGTATTTATCACTTACCGGCCCAAACAGCAGAATCCCCACTGCGAAAAAGAAGAAAAAACTGACCAGCGTCAAATTGACCATCAAAGGTGTCGCAGCAAATTCTGTACCTATCGTCGGCAGTGCCGGCAGATATAAATCTATCGACAACGGTACAAACATATTCATCACAGCGATCAGTACGATCAAACCCTTTGCGCCTAAATATTTCTGCTGGATTTTTGAAGCGTTTTCCGTAAGCATTATTTTTCCTCCTTTAATCTAATAAAAAAACCGGATAAGAGAATATCTCTTATCCGGCAGTAGTGCCCTCCGAGGTGTTTCCATAAAAACAAGGTTATTTTAGCATCTGTTTAAATATTTGTCAACATTTTCACTGCAGAGCATTTTAAAATATCGGCCGGCCTGTCAGCTCATATCAAAAATATTAAATTGTTCATATTTGCCCCATAAATGCAGCGTCATATCTATTCGCCCGTCGGCAAGGAAGGTTACGCCCTCCGCTTCCAGCAAAGCACGTTGTTTTTCCTGCCCGCCGAAAGCATAGTCAGGTGCCAGAGCCCCGGTACGGTTCACGACCCTGTGACAGGGCAAATTCCGTCCAGAAGGAGCGCAGCTCATGATGTGCCCTACCTCACGCCCAGCCAGCGGATCACCGACCAGCGCTGCTATCTGTCCATAGGTAGCCACTTTACCGCAAGGTATCCGGGCGACTGCCTCATACACCTGCTCAGCAAATGCCGCATCTACTATCCTTTCGCCGTTATACGTAACCATAATTTTCCTCCGATTTTATTAGTATATTACAATGCCGTACCTTTTTGGGGGATAAAAAATCCAGACATATCTACGCCTTCCAGCTCCAGCAGTTTTATTTTTTTTTCAATACCGCCGGCATACCCAGTAAGACTGCCGTTTACACCAATGACCCGGTGGCAGGGAATAATAATAGAAATGGGATTATGTCCAACAGCACCGCCGACAGCCTGGCTTGACATCCGTTCCTTCTGCAGCTTCACTGCCATTTTTTTAGCAATAACTACCGTAAGTTGTTACCTCTCCATAGGGGATCGTACATAAAATTTCCCAAACGCCCTGACGAAACGCATTGCCTTGTGGTGCCAGCGGCAGCTCTGCCACATCAGGCTTCTGCCCGGAAAAATATCTGTCCAGCCACTTTTTTGCAATATCGAAAAGCGGCACAGCATCCTTTTCAATCAAAGCTTCCTTCAGCGTACCCTGATAATACTTTTGCCCTTCCAGCCATAAGCCGACAAGATTTTTACCGCAAGCGTCACACGCAAGCGTAATTTTTCCCAGGGGCGATAAATAAGTCGTAGAGTAGTACATATAGGGCCTCCTCTATAATGTATTCCATAAATTAACCGTAGCATAACTGCGCCAGGGACGCCAAGCTTCCGACAGTACCTGCAGTTCTTTAGGCGTATGATCCGGCAGCGCCTTTTTTATTCCTGCATCCGTTGGCAGAAAAGCATCGGGCCAGCCCATTGCCCGCATGGCTATATACTGCGCCGTCCAACTGCCGATACCGCGAATAGCCTGCAGCTTTTGCATTTCTTCCTCCGGATTGCCGCAAAATCCAAAATCATTTTTTTCGTCTGCCAATACCCGTGCCAGTTGATAAATCGTATTCGCACGCGCAGAGATAATACCTAATTTTCCCAAATGCTCACTGATATTTTCTCCCAGTGCAAGTATCGCCGCAGGCGCAGGAAAGCTGTGCGTAAGACCTTCAATACCTGTCTGGACCTGAGTTCCATACACAGCGACGAGCCTTGCCGCTAAATGACTTGCAGCTTTTACAGTGATCTGCTGACCCAGTACAGCCCGCACCGACATTTCAAAAACATTGAAGCAGCCGGGCAGTCTGGTTCCTAAAACACACAAACCGGGCTGCAGAGTATTCATCACCTGCAGCGTTTCATATACTGCCTCAGGCTCACAATATAAATCAAATAAATTCTTGATGCGGGCCAATACCTCAGGAAGCACCGGCAGAAGACTTTCGCTGACCGTAACGCTCAAAGTATTTTCAGCCGGTCTGTGCCCGACCCGCACCCAGCCGCAGAACTGCTGGCCTTCCGCATTTTGCAGCTTTACCGTACGCAGATATTCATCATTATTTACAACTTCTATTCCTGTTATTGCCCCTCCTGCAAAAAGCTTTAAAATTTTATAGCAGGCATAAGGAGGGCGGTAACCAAGAGCCAAGGTGATCTCACCGTTATGGCTTTTTGCTTCTGCCTGTCTTTTCCGCAAAGCTGTGGGCACAAGCTGATAATGTTTTTTAAATAAATCGTTAAAACGGCGCAGACTGCCAAATCCTGCCGCCATTGCAACTTCCAGCACTGAAAGATCGGTGTCGGTAAGCAGATTTTTGGCAAGCAGCAAGCGGCAGGTCTGTAAATATTGGACAGGGGAAACGTGGTATTCCGCAGTAAATACGCGCCGCAAATGTCTGTCCGTACAACCAAGCCGTTCTGCTATTTCCCGCAGGCTCTGGCCGCTGCCGCAATTCCTTTCCAACATTCGCGCAGCCCGGTAAACTAAATCAGCCGTAGCATCAGTAACAGAG
>OGLC01000854.1_pt1 | contig 18925 bp, 17 predicted proteins | sample 1572751 | NCBI WGS metagenome assembly OGLC01 (sample SAMEA2581897, study PRJEB24529) | metagenome | biome: Human gut stool | place: China | collected 2011
TGTTTTTCAGCCTTTTACACAATTCAAAACCGTCTATTTCGGGCATCATAACATCACTAACGATTAAATTAACAGATTCTGTTTTATTTAGATAAAAAAAAGAGGCCGATTAGGCCCTCAATTTCTCTTTTTTAACAATTACAGCGATTTAATACTTTCAAGAAGTTTATCTACGCTTTCTTTCGGAGTTGCCCAACTTGTGCAAAAACGAACTAAGAATTCCTCTTGTCCGACGTCACCTTCACATTCAAATGCATAATCTTTAGAAAGTTTGTCTTTTGCATCTCGAGGAAGGAATAAAAATTGCTGATTAGACGGAGAGTCCACTAAGAAACGATAGCCTTTATCTTTAAAAGCTTCTTTAATTCTCATTGCCTGATCAACGGCGTGTTTACCCATTTCTTCGTAAAGACCGTCTGTAAATAAGGCTTCAAACTGAACGCCGAGGAGGCGTCCTTTTGCGAGCATAGAGCAATTCTGCTTAATCATGCTCCGGAAATTGGCGTCTAAGCCGCTGCCTCTCGGAAATACAATCGCTTCCCCCATCAAAATACCGACCTTTGTTCCGCCAATATAGAAAACATCGGTCAGGCGATCGATATCTTCCAAAGTGACGTCGTTGCCCGGGCTTTGTAAGCCGTAGCCAAGACGAGCGCCATCAAGATAAAGCGGAATCACAAATTCCTGACAAACTTCAGAAAGAGCCTGAAGTTCCGATTTGGAATAGACAGTTCCTAATTCAGTGGGCGAGGAAATATAGACCATGCCGGGCTGGCCCATGTGTTCATGTGTCGGATCAGCCCAATAGCTTTCAAGATAATTTCTGAGTGTTTCGGCAGAGAGTTTTCCGTCTTTGCCTTCCAGACCAATGACCTTATGTCCCGTCGCTTCAACGGCACCGGCTTCATGAACATTGATATGACCGCTCTTGCAGCAGACACAACCTTGATAAGGTCTCAAAAGCGAAGCTATGACCGTTACATTGGCAGGGGTGTTCCGCCTGTGACACAGTAAACATTGGCCAAAGGATCTTCACAGGCTTCACGAATGAGTTCCTGAGCATGTGCGCAATGGGAATCTGCTCCGTAACCGGGAGATTGTTCAAAATTGGTCTTAACCAGAGCTTCTAAAACTTTAGGATGGGCGCCTTCGGCGTAGTCGCATTCAAATCGGATCATTTTTAGAGACGAAGAGGTTGAGGAATGCTTGAAATAATAGGACAAAAAACGGGGCCGAAGCCCCGCGGCGAATCAAAGCTTTTTATTCAGCCTGATCTTTTAAGAAGTTAATCAGAAGGGGAACCGGACGGCCGGTTGACCCTTTTTCTTTTCCGCTCTTATTAGCAACACCTGCGATGTCCAAGTGAGCCCACGGTGTATCACCGACAAATTCTTCCAAGAAGGCAGCGGCGGTGCAGGCACCGGCGCCGCGAGAGTCGCTGATATTGGCGAGATCGGCAAAGTTGCTCTTCAAAGCCTTGGTAAAGGAAATATCCAGAGGCATTCTCCAGACCGGATCCATAGCAGTGTCGCCGGCCATCATGAGGGACACAGCCAGTTCTTCATCGTTGGAGAACAAACCTGCTATGTCGTTGCCTAAAGCAACAACGCATGCGCCGGTCAAAGTGGCTGCGTCCACAACGCACTTCGGTTTGAACTTATCGATGGTATAGGCGAGAACATCGCAGAGAACCAAACGACCTTCGGCATCGGTATTCAAAACTTCAACGGTCTTGCCGGCATAGCTCTTGAGAATGTCTCCCGGTTTAGTTGCGGAACTTCCGGGCATATTTTCTGTAAAGCCGACGGCAGCAACGATGTTCACCGGCAGCTTCATGGCTGCAGCGGTTGCGATAGAAGCGATCATGGCAGCAGCGCCGCACATGTCGTATTTCATTTCGTCCATTCCCTTAGCGGGTTTCAAAGAAATGCCACCGGAGTCAAACGTCAGTCCTTTACCGACCAAAGCAACCGGAGTATCGTCCTTCTTGCCGCCGTGGTATTCAATGACCACCATACGAGGTTTCTGGTGAGAGCCTTTAGCTACACCGAGCAGGCATCCCATACCCAGTTTTTCCATGGCTTTTTCGTCGAAGACGGTAACGTCAAGACCCAGAGAACCGGCAAGTTTCATGCATTCTTCAGCCATAAACTTCGGTGTGCAGAGATTTGCCGGCATATCTCCGTACTGTTTGGCCATCTGAACACCGACACCGACGGATACGCCTTCGGCATAAGCTTTTTCAACGTCCTTGTTTTCATCAGGAACGTAGAGGTCAATGTTTTTAGGCTTCTTCCAGTTGATGTCAAACGTTTTGTAGTTCTTAGGGCGATCAAGGGCTGTGCAGGCAATAAAACCGGACTGTTCGGCGATCCATTCAGGAACTTCATCCGGCAGCCACTCAAGGGTGGTCAGGACGACTTCTTTGCCAAGGTAAGCATTGTCGATACCGAGTTTTAAAACACGCTGGAAGTCTCTGGCTTTGCATTTTCCTAAGCCGACGAACACAACACGTTCGGCCTTACATCCGGGGAAGTCGCGGAAAACCGCAACCTTGCCGACGCAAGGATGTATATCTCCGGCTTCAATCCAGCGAGAGACGGCGCCTTCGGAAGCCTTATCGAGCGCTTCGGCAGTCGGAGTAAGACCGCCGGCAGGAATTCCGACAACCAGAGCTCCGCATTCGAGCTTTAAAACATCACCGCTAACCATTGAAAATTTCATATTTTTTGTTCCTTATGATTCGCAAACAATTTTTCCATTATAGGAAGAGTGGAGTGATGTGCTGAAATATTGAGAGCATTTCAGGGACCAAACTTAGAAGAAATTCGCCGGAACATCCTCAGCGAGGAAGTGCCGGCGATAGAAAAAAAGATAACGGTTTAGACTAGGCAGTTTTTGATTGCGAGGTCTTTGCCTTTTCTTTCAAGAACTTATTTTCCCGACGAACGAAGTAACTCGACATCAATCCGGAGAAAACAATAATCAGCATTCCGCAAATAACAGGGAAGGTCGCCGGTTCGAGGAAAAGGATTTCTCCCAAAATCGTTGAGAAAAGAATGACGGTGTACTGAAGAGAACTCGACAGAACCAGATTGCCTCTGGAGAAAGCTCTGGTCAGACAGAATTGACCGCCGGTTGCACAGATACAAAGTCCCAAAATGTATAAGGCGCCCTTAACGCTCCAGGGATGGAAGCCGCCGGTGAGGAATGTTCCGATGAGGCCGCAAATCGCACCGACCAGAACAAGGTAAAAAATAATTCGTGTTTCCGGCTCATGAAGCATGCCGAGTTTCTTAACAAACGTTGTGGCATTTGCAGTGAAAAAGCCCGCGGCTAAACCCACTACAGCGGCATAGTATTCATGCGGTCCGATGGTTGGTCCGAGCATGATCACGACGCCGATAAAACCGAAAAGCACCATCGCCATCAGCCCCCAGTTCACTCGAGCGTGATGGAGCAGGGAAGTCGTCAGAATGTAAGCCCCGACAAACAACGGCGACGTGTAATTCAATGTCATCGCCAGTCCGATATTCAGATGAGAGACGGAATAAATGCCGCAGATGATTGAAAGAGTGCCGCACATCGAGCGGATCAAATGCTGCCAAGGATGAGTTGTGGAAAGCGTAATTCCACTGAAACGCATAACGCCGTAAAAGAGGACAACGCCGAAAATTGATCTGAAAAAGAGAATTTCCCAGCTACCGATGCCTTCGAATCCGGAATATTTCACGAATACGGCATAAAAGGCATAAAACAATGCCGCAACCACCATCCAAAGAGACTGCACCGAACATCCTCCTAAAAAAAGACATCTTAGCCGTCAAATCTTTTGCATAGAAAACTATGGATCACAATATTTTCAAGGAATCTGTTCGATCGATATTTTTATCAGGGTAAAAGGGCGAATTTTTTGACTAAACTTTCCTGAATATTTACTGCTCAGAAAAGCCATGAAAGAAGAACTCAAATCGCTTTTTGCCGAAATTGTCGGCCTCAATAACGTCATTGATGATCCGGCTCTTTTCGGGCCTTACACGGATGATTTCACAGACCACTACGTCTCAAAACCTTTGGCTGTCGTCCGCCCCTCTACCACCGAACAAGTTTCAAAGATCGTCAAACTTTGCGCTCAATACAACGTTCCCATCGTCACCCAGGGCGGCAATACAAGTCTGACAGGCGCAGCGACAACTTATCGACCGGATGCTGAAATCGTCCTGTCCATGACAAAAATGAAAAACGTCATCGACGCGGACCCACTTTCAGACACATTAACCGTTCAAGCCGGAATGACATTGGCCGAAGTGCATGAAGCTGCAGAAAGTGTTAATCGTTTCTTCCCGCTGTCTTTTGCGGCAGAAGGCAACGCAACCATCGGCGGCTGCTGTGCCTGTAATGCCGGCGGAGTAGCCGTACTGCGTTACGGAACAACACGCGACTTGGTTCTCGGCGTTGAAGTCGTCCTTCCCGACGGCCGCATTTACAACGGTTTGAGACGTCTTCGTAAGGACAACACCGGATACGATTTCAAAGATTTATTCTTGGGCAGCGAAGGAACCATCGGCATTATTACTGCCGTCGTTCTGAAACTCTTCCCGGCGGCGAAAGAAAAGGAAACTGCTTTTTGCTGTCTGAACAGTATTCAGGACGCCGGAAAGCTTCTGAACCGATTCAAGATGAAAGCCGGCTCTTCTCTGACAGCTTTCGAGTTGATCAGCGATTTGCCGATCGAGCGAGTTAAAAAGTACCTGCCTGATATCGAAGTGCCTCCGCTCAGCGACTCTCCCTGGAAAGTATTGGTTGAACTTTCTCTGGAAAAGAAGCCTCAGGAAAGCATGATGGAACACATCTTGGAAGGTGCGTTTGAAGACGGAGAAATCACCGATGCCGCCATTGCCAGCTCTCTGCAGGATTCCCATACCTTCTGGCATGTTCGCGAATCAATCCCTCTGGCCGACAGAACGGCCGGCGGCAGTATCCATAGCGATGTCAGCCTCCCCATTTCTTTAATCCCTGAGTTCGTCGAAGAAACAAGCGCAATGCTTTTATCCGCTTATCCCTGGCTCGGGCTTTCTATCTATGGGCACTTGGGCGACGGAAACCTTCATTTCAATTTCGTCAGTCCCGAAGACCCGGGTGCAACCTACCGAAATGAAGAAGGAATTCGAGAAATTCTTTATAGTCAGGTTAATAAATTCGAGGGCTCGATTTCAGCCGAACACGGCATCGGAATGCTGAAACTTGACCATAATTACCAATTCAAGGATCCTTTGGAGATTGAAATGATGCGCAAGATCAAAAACGCTTTTGATCCGAAGGGCATCATGAATCCCGGGAAGCTCTTGAAAGCGGAATAACCAACGAGGAAACTGTGGGTAAGAAATCAAAGAAAAAGGAAAAGAAGATGGCAGTCAAAGAAACTCGAAAACTCGCCAAAGAGGAACCTTCCGACATTGCATCCGAAGTTCTCGATGACGGTTACATCGATGTCATGGATGACAAAACCGTTGCTCTTTTCCCTTTGGGCGACATGATTATTCCCACAGGCATCGACTACAAACCCGGTGATCCTGAAGAAGATGCATTGGCGGTAACCGATGCGCTTCCTGAAATTGAAGATCTTTGCTTCTTAGAAGTTCCGAAGTTTTTTTCTTTAAAGGGCAGTGTGGTCACACCGGCGATGATGCTTGAGCTTTCCCGAGCCGTCCAAAGGGTTTTGATTCGCCCGGAAGTCTCAGGCGTTGTCGTTACTCAGCCTGCGGACAATATTGAAGAAACAGCTTATTTCGTCAGCATTTCTTTATCGGATGTATTCCAGAATCAGAATTCCAAGCCGATCGTCTTTACGACCTGCATGACTCCCGAAGATCCGATGTTTGACGGGACCAAGAATCTTTTAGATTCCATTCGGGTTGCCTGTCACGACGTGAAGGGTGATATCCCAACGGTTGTCGTCTGCATGAACGGTGAGATCCATGCGGCGTCCCGCGCTCAGCTCACTCACACCAACAAGGCTTCTGCCTTGGCTTCTCCGGGCTGGGGCCCCGTCGGTTATGTCGACCGCGACAATGTTTATTTCCGCTGCGGTGCATTAGAGCTCGATACCGGTTTGAACTTCCCGATGCTCAAAAAGCTTACGGCCAAAGTTCCCGTTGTTAAAGCCATGTGCGGAGACGACGGTGCGCTTCTTGAAATGGTTCTTGAAAAAGAACCGGACGCCATCATCGTTGAAGGTTTCGGCCGCGGTAACCTTCCGGCCGGCATGATGCCTGCGATTAAAAAAGCGGTAAAGAAGGGCATTTTCGTTGTGATCTCGACGAGAGCTTCTTCCGGCCGTGTCTTAGACAGTACGGTTTTCCCGGGAAGCGTCGCGCAATGTCTTGAATCCGGCTGTTTGTTAGCCGGCGAAACGACTACCGCTAAAGCTAGACTTCTTTTGATGTACGTCCTTTCCCAGAAAGAAGCGATCCAACTAAAGAAAGAAGATCCTGAAAGATTCTTCGCCTACGTACAGGAATGTTTGGATCCGGTGCTCACCAATCGTCTCTTCGGTTAATGAGTCAAAAATTTGCTTCTATGGACGAGCTTTTCGAAGCGCTGAGCCATTCAGCGTTTCGAAGCAAGTTTCGTTTGTCTTACGCAGACAGAACTTATGCCGAGACTCGTAATGACGAGCTCTTGAAGAAACACGCCAAAGAAATTCTTCACGACAGAATCGGAAGCGCGAATCCGAAAAACGACGGCAAACAGACGCCGTACAAGGGACATCCGATCTTTACTGCGCAGCACGCGACCGGATGCTGCTGCCGCGGCTGTCTTTATAAGTGGCATGGGATCGACAAAGGCAGAGAACTAACGGAAGAAGAACTCAATACCCTGAGCGATGTGATCTTGGAGTGGATTCATCGAGACTTACAAAAACCGACTCCGAAGAAAAGAGTACGCAAAGGCGAGACTTTGGATCTTTTCGACCAAGATTAAGTTTCCTTTTTTGAAGGTTTTCAACACATTCCAGGAAGGCTTCTTTAGAAGCTTTCGGACTCAACCTAACTAAAAGTTATAACTAACCATCCATAAATAGTATTGGATTGAGAAGAAAAGAATTTTTATGATGGAGGCATATTGAAGGAGAAACTATGCCTCTTAACCGCCGTTCATTCCTCGGACTTTCAACAATTCTTTTGAGTTCTCCGCTTCCGGTATTTTCTTCGGAAAATAAACAAGCCAAGAGAATCTTGGTATACGGAGATTCGAATTCTTTCGGATGGGCCTGGAGCCCTGAAAAAGACATCTATTGCCTTCCAATCGATCAAATTTGGCCTCAGGTCATGGCTCAAAAACTTGGTCCTAACTATGAAGTCGAAGTTAATGCCTTGGGCGGCCGAACGGTAAAAAGAGATCAAAAGGACGGCAACGGAACCGGCAAGAGCCTTTCCGGTAAGTTGTTCAACGGGATGGTTTCACTTCCTGCGGTTCTTTCCGAAAACCTTCCTCTGGATATAGTCATTGTCATGCTCGGAACCAATGACGCGAATTCAAGATACAAGAACAATGCAAAAGCGATCGCCGATGACCTTGAAGAGATGATTCGTATGATTCAAGCAGGTGAATGGCAATCCAACACTAAATTTAAGACACCAAAAGTCTTAGTCATTGCACCCCCGCTCCAGCCTAACGAAACAGCTTACGGCGACGCTTTCAGCGGCGCAGAAAAAATCACCAAAGAGCTTCCGCCGCTTCTGCAGGAAAAATGCCGAATTCTTGGAGCCGAATACATAAACGCTCAAGACTTCGTGAAAGGCATTCCGGGACAGATTGACCGTGTTCACCTTTCCCCGGAACAACACAAAGTTTTAGGCGAGGCGGCAGCTGCAAAGGTCAAAGAAATCTTTGCGCATTAATTGTTGAAAGGATCCTAGGAGGCCTTAATGAAACTTCTGACCGCTGCCGCTGCAATTACGACTTGTTTACTTATGTCCGGAAATGTCATGGCTCAAAACATTCAGATCAAAGTGGATGGCAAAGCTTACGCCGGGGGATTAAATGGTAACGATACCGCGAAAGACTTTGCTGCAAAGCTTCCGCTCAAACTTAAGTTTGAGGATTTCGGATCGACGGAACGGATTTCGTATTTACCGAAATCATTGAACCTAGGATCCGCGCCTAGAAGCTGCGATCCTCAAAAAGGCGATATTACCTATTACATCCCATGGGGAAACCTGGCGGTTTTTGTCAGAGACTTTCGTCCGTCTGACAACTTAGTCCCGCTCGGAAAACTTTCTCCGGAAGCGCTTAAAGCCATCCAAGAAAGCGGCTCCAAAGATGTTGAAATCAGTCTTGTTAAGTGAACGATATGGAAACAACAGGATTTTTGAGAAGAACGATTCTTTTAACGGCGGCAGCAATGCCGATGATAGGCAGTAAAGTGTTTGCAGCAACTCCGAATCAAGGTGCATCCACGGTCTATTTCTCTAAAGACATCAATGCGGAGAACTTTTTAGCAATTTATGACCGACTTAGAAAAGACGCCAACCTACCGGAAGACGGAAGACTCTCCGGCATCAAACTTCACGGCGATGATGTCGATACGAATCGAGGTATGTGGGAAGCATTGCTGAATCACATTCCGAACAGCAAGTTTGTTGAATGCAACTATGCCTCAATCTATCCGGCCGGAAGAGGCAATACGCAAGGAAATATTAGGGCGATAACGGCTCAAGGCGTCGACAAGAATCGCCTCGATATCTTGGATCGCAATAACGAATACACAGAGGTTCCGATCAAAGGCGGTAAAGAACTGAAATCTGTTTCTGCGCCGACGGCTCTATTGAAAGAGTATGGCTGCGTTGCAGTGACGGCTAATTTCCGAATTCCGAGTTTTGCGGGATTTTCGGGTGCGTGTAAAAACGTCGGCATCGGTTTAGCCAGCGGAGAGGGCAAGACTCAAGTTCATGGTCTGGGAGTCAGAAAAGATGCAGGATTCTTCCGAAGACTCGCCGATGCTTCAAAAGGCATTCACGATGCAATGGACAATCGACTGCTTTTTATTAACGTGGTCTCAAACATTCACGTTGATCCGCTGAAAGGTACTAAAGTCCGAACAGGCAATCTCGGCATCGTCGGATCTCTGGATTTGCTCGCTGCCGACCAAGCCGCGGCAGACTTAATTTACGGTCTGACTCCTGCTGAGTACAACGCTTATTCGCTCCAAGAAAAGATTGACAGAGGGTTCTTACAACTCGAGTACTTGGACGAAATCAAAGCCGGAAACCGCACCTACAAGCTCATAACACTCTAATTTTTATAGGAAAAAAAGATGAAAAAACTCCTCATTGCCACACTTCTTGGTTTAACTGCCGCTAGTGCACAAGTTCAGGCCAAAACACTTCTTGTCTATTACAGCTTCACCGGAAATATTGAAAAGGCCGCTGTCGCCGTTAAAGACCAAACCTCGACGGATGTGATTCAGATTCAGCCGGCGCAAAAAGGCTTGAACTACGCGGCCAACAATTATTCTCTCGGAAGTGATTTGGTGGACCAAATTCGAAGCAAGCCTAATGATGCTTCTTCTTATCCCGCCATTGATCCGGTGGACGTTGACTTTTCAAAATATGACACCGTTATCATCGGTACACCGCTTTGGTGGAGCAATATGGCCGCACCTATGCAGACATTCTTGTTCCATAACGGAAAGGCAATGGCCGGCAAGAAAATCGGTTTGATTGTCTCCAGCGCCAGCAGCGGAATTTCCGGTGTTGAAAGAGCCCCCAGAAGCCTTATCCTTGAAGGTAATTTCACAAAGAGCCTTTGGATTCGTTCCTCTCAGTTTTCATCCGCTCCGAAAATGGTCGCGGAATGGCTGAAAGCCAACGGTCTGGCCTCTAAGTAATTTTTTCAATAAGAAAGGCGCCGAGGCGCCTTTTTTACTAAATATCAAGAAAATCTAATCGGCCAATTAATATTGGTCAAACATTCTCTGGATTTCTTTCGGATCCTGAGTCTTCGTCAAAGCAAGCTGCAGAAGCAGGCGAGCTTTCTGAGGGTTAAGTGTGTCGGATTCTAAGAAACCGGCCTTCGTCCACATCGGCAGAGAAACCGTCGTTGCACCGTTCGGTACGCGGGCACTTCTTACAACCACAACACCTTTAGCCACAGCGTCTTTCAGACCTTCCATCGTCGGGTTGGCGATGGAGCCGTTGCCTGTACCAGCGTGAATGATGCCTTTAGCACCGGCTGCAACAGCAGCGTCGGCCATAATACGGTCGTCGTCAACATGAGAGTAGATGATGTCAACGCGAGGCAGAGTCTCGAGCTTGCTGACGTCAAATTCGCTGTTGGTCGTGTGACGCTTTGTAGACTGCTTGTAGAAACGAACTTTGTTTCCGCTCACATAACCCATGGCGCCGAGTTCCGGAGACTTGAAGGTAGCCGGATTGGTCGTATTTGTCTTGGTGACATCGCGGGCACCGTTGATTTCATCATTCATGACGATCATGACGCCTTTGCCTTTTGCTTCAGGCGTAGAAGCAACGCGAACAGCTTCAAGAAGGTTCATAGGACCGTCGGCAGAAATGGCTGTGGCAGGGCGCATAGCGCCGAGCAAAATCACAGGCTTGTCGCTCTTAGTAACAAGGTTCAGGAAGTAAGCGGTTTCTTCCAATGTATCGGTACCGTGGGTAATCACCACAGCGTCAACCTTCGGATCAGCCAGCAGTTCGTTAACGCGCTTGGCAAGTTTCAGCAAGGTCTTGGTATCCATATTGTTGGAAGAGATCTTGACGACCTGTTCACCGGAAACATTGGCATAGTCTTTCATTGCGGGAACCGCTTCGATCAAAGTCTGAATGCCTAAATCACCGGCTTTGTATCCGGTTGTCTGAGTGCTGGAAGCAGCAGTTCCGGCGATCGTTCCGCCTGTAGCCAAAATCTTAACGGAAGGAAGGTCAGCGGCAAAAGCTGTGGCGGCAGCCATCAGAGTTGCGGAAAGAAGGATTTTCTTGAACATTTTATTTATGCGTACAAAAAGTTAGCCTCAATCGCTAAATTGAGGAATTACCCACCTAAAAAGGCATTTTTAATCCCGGGCACCGAAGTACCCGGGGCAAATAATCAAAAATTATTTGTAGAGGTCGTTGACAACGTCACGAGCAAACTTGTCCTGAGCTTTGATCAGGTCACCGAGTTCCTTGTTGTCTTTGAAGTCAAGAGCCATACCGGCTTTCTTATGAGCTTCGATGACAGCAGGATCCTGCATTGTCTTCTTGAAGGCTTCAACGTAGTACTGGATAACTTCAGGCTTGGTTCCCTTCGGAGCAACTAAAGCACGAGCAGAGCCGTACCATTCGGGGTAGAGGCCTTTTTCGCCGAGTGTCGGAACATTCGGGAGTTCAGGATCACGTTTGGTGTTGAAAACAGCCAGAACACGGAGTTCTGGTTTGTCGCCCTTAACGAGCTTGGCAACGTCAGCAACCTTGGCGCAGGTGAAGTCAACTTCGCCCTGACGAAGAGCCAGCAGCTGGTCGGCTGTACCGCCGTAAGGAATGGCTTTGTACTTGAAGCCGGCGCTCTTGGCAAGCAGCTGAGCAGCTGTGTGGTTGGAAGCCTTGTTGCCGTTTGTGGAGGCTTTCAGGTTTCCTTTCTCTTTAGCGGCGGCAACGAGTTCTTCGATGGTCTTGTAGGGAGAATCGGCCTTAACAGCAACAACACCGGCTTCAGTCAGATGGTTGGCGATAGGAACGATGTCATTGATGGAGAAGGGTGCCCCCGACTGTGCAGCCAAAGTTGTGAATGTCGGCAAGTTGATGAAGCCAATAGTCTGGCCGTCGGGTTTGGACTGAACTAATTTTGTCCAGCCGATCTTGCCGTCAGCACCGGGAAGGTTCTGAATGATGATGGTTTTCGGAATGTACTTCTGGGCTTCGGTAGCAAGAAGACGAGCACCTGTGTCTGTGCCGGAACCGGCTTTGTAAGCAACGATAACGTTGACGTCACCGGTCGGTTCCCATGCCATAACTGTCATCGGCAGGGTCATAGCAACAGCAACAGCTGCAAGAACTTTTTTCATTTCGAATATCCTCCTAAGGATGGTGATTTTTTTACTTCTGAACCCAGGTCGCTTTTGCAGAATCATTAATTCGACAAATGGTGACTCCGAATCAGTAATGTGGATATTAACGCACGCTTACAAAATTTGGAATACAAATTAGTGAATCGCCCATAAAAAAGCCTCCGGCGAGGCGGAGGCGAGTGGTCAAAGCAACAGATTAATGGTGGGATCTGGCTTCAACATGTTTTTCCCAGCGAGCCATCAGCCACGGAGAGCAAGTGCCGAGGACGCACAAGAGGATGAGCATCCAGCAGAGCGGGGTGCTGAAAAGGATCGTAGGATCGCCGTCGGAGAGATACAGAGAACGGCGCAGGCCGTTTTCACCGATCGGACCCAGGATCAGACCCAGCACGATGGCGGCTGCGTTCAAATCAAACTTGCGAACGAAGTAGCCGATGATGCCGAAAATGAACATGATGATCACTTCCACAAAGTTGTTGTGAATCGCGAAGGAACCCACAACACACAGAAGGAAGATCGCAGGGATCAGAATGGAGTCGGACAAGCGGGAGACCTGAGCAAACATACGGCAGCCGACAAGACCGACGCCGAGCATCGCAAACTGAACGAGCACAAAACCGGCAAAGAATGTGTAAGTCATCGGAGCATAAGTAGAGAAGAGCTCCGGTCCCGGCTGCAGACCGTGAATAATCAAACCGCCCATTAACACGGCTGTCACAGATTCACCCGGGATACCAAGCGTCAGTGTCGGGATAAGAGAGCCGCCCGTCACAGCGTTGTTCGCAGCTTCAGAACCGGCCACACCGTCAATGGAGCCTTTGCCGAATTCATCTTTATGTTTGGAGAAGCGGCGTGCTTCGTTATAACCCATGAAGCAGGCGATCGTTGCACCGGCGCCAGGCAGAATACCCAAGATGTTGCCGATAATCCAAGAACGCGTAATGGTCGGAGCCAGTCTCTTAATATCGGAGCGGCTCAGAAGAAGGCTGCCCGTAAATTTAGCTGCCTTAGCACGTTTCTTAATCGCTTTTTCTGCCAGGATTAAAACCTGAGACATGGAGAACAAGCCAATCAAGGCGCAAGTCACGTTGACACCGTTGTAAAGCGTGGTGCTTCCCATCATGAAGCGTTCAACGCCTTCCATCGGGTCCATACCGATTGTCGAAATCAGAAGACCCAAGATGCCGGAGATGAAACCTTTGAGAAGCGACTTAGAGGAAACACCGGCGATCACGGTTAAGCCGAAAATCGAAAGCCAGAAGTATTCCGGGCTCTTGAATTTCATTGCCAGTTCGGCAAGGAAGGGAGAGAAGAAGTAAAGAGAAATACAGCTTAATAAACCGCCGCAGAAAGAGGCAAAGCAGGCAACGGCGAGCGCCTTAGCTGCCATGCCTTTCTTAGTCAGTTCGTAGCCTTCAATGGCGGTCGCAGCAGAGGCAGGTGTACCCGGTGTGTGAATCAGAATCGCGGAAATCGAGCCGCCGAAGATCGCACCGCAGTAGATACCGCCTAAGACGATCAAACCGGTCGCTTGGTCCATACCGAAGGTCACCGGAAGCAGAAGGGCAACGCCCATCGCAGCGGACAAACCGGGCAGACAGCCGATCGTGATACCCAGTGCAGTAGCACCGATCATCAGGACTAATGTAAGAGGATTCATCGCATGGATGAAGCCCATGCCCATTAAAGAGAGTGTTTCTAACATGGCTTCTTCTCCTTATTCAAACCAGACCCCGAGGGGAAGAGGTACGTGCAGGAACATCGAGAAAACCAGATAGGTCACAATCATGATGCAGGCGCAGCTGATAATTGCGGGGATCGGTTTTACCTTCAGGAAGAATTGGGCCAGCAGCAGATACAGAACGCTGGAGATGTAATAACCCAAATAGTTCACTAAGGCCATATAAATAATGCAGCCTGCCAAGACGCCGAAAAACTGTCCGGGAAGGAAACCGGCGAACAATTTTCTGAAGTCATTCAGGACAACACGATGGCGGTAGAAAGAATATAACTGTTTACCTAAGAAGAGCGTATTGCAGAGGTAAAGCGCAGTTAAAAGGATTAGAGGGTAGGATTGAGCAGCCGGCGGCAACTGCAGCGTCATGACCAAAAACCAGGTCGCAACGCCATAGACTACCGCAATGACGCATAAGTCGGACTCTTTCATAATTGTGACTCTTGTTTAATGAGGTTGTGCTATGGGCTTGTCGTGATTAGAAGAGATCAGTTTTTTATTTCTCTGAAATAATTACTTACAGAGCCCATTCTGCCTGATTTTACATCAGCCCCTATGAGTGACCAATGAATTTCAGAACGCTTCCCTGTGAAAAGTTTGAAAAGAATCAATAATTCAAAACGTTAATTGATCACCTCATTGTGTAATTTCTTGTTGTTTTTTCTTCTCTCCAACTACCAGAGCTCCAATGACTGTTCTGACAGAAAAACATGTTCGGCAGAGAAGAATTTTTCTTCAAGATAACGGACAACCATCAAAATTCCGACTCTCTGGCCGCGACGCAAAATTAGGCAAAACTTTTAGAAATGCGTGACATCGGCTCTTTAGACATATCCCTAGTATGTACACATCGATCATTTATTGATTTTTTCATTTTTAACTTATAGGTGCGAAGCATGAAAAAACTACTTTGTGCTGCTTTAGTCGGAGCTCTTATGACTACTTATTCAGCTGTCGCCGCAGATTTTTCTAAAAATCCTTACGGCCTGGTATACGACAATGCAATTACAGAAAATGTTGTCGGTAAAGTAAATATTCATCCTGTTTCCTATACTGTTGACGGAATTCGCGTTGCCGCAAACGTCTACACTCCTTCTGGTTACGATCCGAAGAAATCCTATCCGGCCATCGTTGTTGCTCACCCGAACGGCGGCGTGAAAGAACAGGTTGCCGGTCTTTTTGCTGAAAAACTTGCAGGCATGGGTTACATCACCGTTGCGGCTGATGCTCGTTACCAGGGCGCCAGCGGCGGTGAACCGAGACACACCGACAAACCTGCCAACCGTATTGAAGACATCAACGGTATGGTTGATTACATCAGAACCTATCCGGGTGTGAATGCAAATGAAATCGGTGCATTAGGCATCTGTGGCGGAGGCGGATACACGCTCGGCGCTGCACAGAAAGATCCCCGCATCAAAGCTGTTGCCACTATTTCTATGTTCAACAGCGGCCGCGTTCGCAGAAACGGCTTCCAAGATTCTCAGATGGACACGATCCAGCAGAGACTTGCACAGGCTGCCGAAGCCAGAACCTTTGAAAAAGAAGGTGATGTTCGCTTAGTCGGCGCTATGAACATCACTGACGAACAGGCCAAGAAGCTTCCGTTCGCACTTTACAGAGACGGCTTCCTCTATTATTTACGTACTTATGCCCATCCCCATTCCACCTTCCTCTACACGCAGAGCAGCCTGATGGATCTGATGAACTGGGACGTCGATGACCATATGACCATGATCCATCAGCCGCTTCTCATGATTGCCGGCGATGTTTCTGACACCCGCTACATGACTGATGACGCCATCAAGAAGGCAACCAGTACAAAAGATAAAGAAATTTATCTGGTTAAAGGCGCTCAGCACATTGAAACATACTGGGTTCCTAAGTACGTCAATGAAGAAGCTGCCAAACTTCAGGAATTCTTCGGCAAATATCTGAAGAAGTAATCTGAAAGCATCTTCCTAGAGAGTTGAAAAGCGCAGGGCACTTGAATTGAGCTGCTGCGCTTTTTGTATCTCTGCTGTTTCTTGCAGAATTGTGGAAGAACTTTTCAAAAAACATTCAATTAGAGACGCCATTCAACCTAAGGCCCTCAATCTAAAGATCTAGGTTTACAGAGACGGATAGTTACGAATTTATTGGTCTTCTCATTGAGTTTGACCTATCAACAGCTTGCCTGTCACCACCTCAAGAGTTGATTTCCACCGGAGCAAATCAGACTCAACTGTGGGATTTTTGTAAACGTCAAAAATAGCAAAACTCGGTGCCAAAGGTTTGATACCCATATACTGAAACTGTTTGTGCAAAGGCATTAATACACCTTCAAGTCCACGAGCATCAAAGAATTGTCCTGGTTCGCACACGGCGTCCTCGGGAGCGTTCCATGTTGTACTTATCCAATAACGCTTTTTCGTAAGAAAACCGCCCGTACCGTAAAGCTTGTTTGGATCCTTTCGTGTCCGCCCATCTGTACCGCAGACACGCGGATCGGTAAGGACAATGTCTTGCCATTTCGTATACTGCCAAGGCGTGGACATGGCCCATATAGGTGTCTGAACCAGCAGCAAATCGGAACCGAGAACTTTTTCGACTTCTTTTTCCAGGTCCCATTTCTCATTGAGATCCGTAATGATGCTTTCTATCTTTCTGCGCTCGAATGCCTCTTTTGCCATGCGAGTCATTTCGGCATTAAGCCATCCGCCCGAGCCGTCCGGCCGCTTTACTCCAGCATTAATAACAAAAACTCTCATAGATTACTCTCCCGGTAAAGATAACCTTTCGAGATTATCCAAACCGTGTCGACAAAAAATCAAATACTTTACGTTCGGTCTTTTATGCTTTTTAAGCATATCCTGAAGAAAATACTTGAAAAATAGGATGCAGAGAATATTTCCCGGAGATGAAAAATCATTGAGTCATCGACAAAAGTTCCATGTTTTGCAAGAGAAAAATCTGATTTTTACTATCGCTTCAAAATTTCTATTCTTTGCTCTTCTGTCAAATGCCCCATTGAAAACTCGCAGCCGCAGTACCGCTGATTGTAGAAGCCGTTTTCTTTGAGCAAAATACCGCGTCGTTCCTGCAGACCGCCTTTTTTCCAGTTCACGTCCCAATAGGTGCTTTCAGGAATTAAAGATTTAGCGTGAGCTGCCGCTTCTCGAATTTGTTCGGCGCTCTTCCAGCGTGATCCGGCCAAGGTAGTTGTGTAGAGTTCAATCCCTTCGCGCTTCGCGCATTCAGCCGTCACGAGAAGGCGGTGCTTGAAGCAAGCGAGGCAGCGGCGTCCTCTTTCCGGTTCTTTTTCCAATCCGATGACGGCAAGTCTCCAAAGGTCGTGTCGGTAGTCGCCGTCAATAACCCGAATTCCTAATGATTGAGCGAATCGATCCAGTTCGTTTTTACGAATCAAATATTCTTTCACCGGATAAATATTCGGGTTATAGAAAAAGATCGTCGGACGCACGCCATTCTGCTGGAGCCACTCTAAGATGGCGGCAGAGCAGGGTGCGCAACAGGAATGCAATAGAACTTCTTTGGGGAGCGGTCCCAAAACCAGAGAACTCATGCTTATCAAAAGGAAAGACTAGAAACAAGACTAGCGCCGAAGTGGAAACCGGAAAGGAGAGACTTTTCGGTGCCGCTGTCGGCGCTGCTTTTCGCTTATTTATCCGCGAATATTCTTAGATAATCAATTAGGCTGTGGGACCGGATGTGGTCATTTCGGCAACTGCGCCGACCGGACCGGTTTCAGTCATTTCAGAGTCGTTTGCGGGAGCCTGCTGTGCAGCAGCTTCTGCTGCCTGCTGCTGAGCGATATCCTTATGAATCCACTGCAGAACTGTTGCGCGGTTAACTTTCGTTAACTGAGAAATAACGTTGTAGGACTTACCTTCTTCCTTACGCAGACGAAGCACTTCGGCTTTCTGTTCAGGTGTGTAGGACTGCTGGCGAGCGCCATGTTCTGCACGGAAGGTCCCGATCAGGAAGCTGCGATGCCAGTCACGAGCTGTGTATACGGGAATATTGAGAGTTTTTGCACAATTTTTGTAGCTTCCGCCGGCCTGGAAAATCGCCAATGCTTTCTGACGAGTTTCGAAGGAGTGTCTGGGAAGAGATTTGCGGCGGGATGCGTACGGGGCCTTCGCAAAACGAGCCAGGCCTCTTGCTGTCTTGATTGTCTTTGGCATAACTAAATGCTCCGGTATGCTGATTATCAATGTGGTGGTTTGTAGTGCTCATTAAACTTGAATAACTATTTTATTATCCATGTTCTCTGAGCTATGAGTAATGATACCATTTAGGGTAAAAAAAGATTATTGTTGTTAATAACTAATTAAATAATATTTTTTTCAAGATAATCACCCTGACACGTTACCATTCCGTGCCTGACCTTAGTTTTTTTCCTATAAATCGTTCTACTATTCACTGACGATTCAATATAGGAGGAGCTCAATGTCGATACTCAAGCCCGGTTTGGAAGAACGGTACAAAAGGGTAAAACAATCACTTGCAGACGACGAAATGCGCTTCGGCAGAGAGCCGGGAAGCGTCGTTTTACTTCCGGTTTCAAAAACCTTCGGAATTAATGCTTTGGAGGAAGCAGTGAAGTGCGGCATGAGGGCCTTCGGGGAAAACTATGTTCAGGAAGGGTGCGAAAAAATCGAATACTTTAAAAAGCAGCATCCTGACTTGGAGATTACCTGGCACTTTATCGGGCATCTTCAGTCCAACAAAACCCGCCCTGTAGCTGAACATTTCGATTGGGTTCAGACGGTAGACCGCTTAAAAATCGCACAGCGGCTTTCTGAGCAAAGACCCGCAGATATGCCTCCCTTAAATGTGTTAATCGAAGTTCACATCTCTGACGAAGAGAGCAAAAGCGGCTGCCAGCCAGCCGACGTCCCGGCCCTGGCTCAAGCTATCACATTGCTTCCGAACTTAAAGCTTCGAGGCATCATGGCAATTCCGGCGCCCTCGGATACTGAAGAGGGCAAAAAGGCTCCTCTAAAAGAAATGTATGCCATCTTCCTGCATTTAAGAGATGAGCTGAATTTTGATATCGACACGCTCTCGATGGGCATGAGCTCGGATATGGCAGAAGCTGTGGGATGCGGGAGTAC
>OGLC01000871.1_pt1 | contig 18576 bp, 10 predicted proteins | sample 1572751 | NCBI WGS metagenome assembly OGLC01 (sample SAMEA2581897, study PRJEB24529) | metagenome | biome: Human gut stool | place: China | collected 2011
CCGCCGATACGCTCCGCCACGACAGCGACACTCAGCCCCTTTCGTGCGGAATAAATAGCGGCAGAAGCACCAGCCGGACCCCCACCGACCACAACCACGTCATATCGTTTTACCGTCTTCTCCGTTAGGCTCTCATTGATTCCATACTGAGCTTCCAGCTTCGATAACAATTCACCGAATTCCCCACGTCCTACATGGATCAGTTTTCCATCCGCAAAGACAGAGGGGACGCCTTGTATCTTCAAGGCATCAACTTCCGCCTGATTGATAGCCCCATCTACCATCTCATGATGGATCTGAGGATTTAAAGTCGTCATAGCGTTTAATGCCTGTACCACATCCGGGCAATTCGTACAAGTCAAAGAGACATAGGTCGTCAGATGTATCGGGCCATTCAAGGCTTTAACACGATTACAAATGCTCTCGTCCGGAAAATTCTTGCCTTTCCCATCTGAATTCAAGATCGCCAACAGCAAGGAAGTAAACTCGTGTCCATTAGGTACTCCACGAAACTTAATCCCCGTTTTCGCTCCATCCTTTAATAAAATGAATTCCAATTCCTCCCCATCAGATACTTGCATAGATATTTTATCCGAACAAGAGGCAACATCACCTAATAAATCCAACAATTCCTGTCTACTTTCATGCGCAGGAGAGATCGATATATCAAAGGTATAATTCGCATTTAACCCTGCGAATATACCTTTTAATTGTTCTTTTAATGTTGATTCTAACACGATCTATACTCTTAATTATTTAGATTTTCCCTACCAAGTCAATGCTAGGTTTCAAGGTAGCCTCCCCTTTCTTCCATTTAGCGGGACAAACCTCACCATCATGTGAAGCGACAAACTGAGCGGCTTCAACTTTACGAAGTAACTCGGAAGCGTCACGACCGATATTGTTATCATGAATCTCGGCCACTTTGATCTTTCCTTCCGGATTTACCAAGAAAGTGCCACGGTATGCCATACCCTCTTCCTCAATCATCACACCAAACGCACGACTCAGTGCTCCAGTGGGATCCGCCAACATCGGATATTGGATCTTACGGATAGTCTCGGAAGCGTCATGCCAAGCTTTATGTACAAAATGAGAGTCTGTACTTACAGAGTAAATTTCTACTCCCATTGATTTAAACTGCTCATACTTTTCAGCCATATCGACCAACTCTGTTGGACAAACAAATGTAAAATCGGCCGGGTAGAAGAAAAAGATAGCCCACTTACCCAAGACGTCCTCGTTGGTTACAGTCTTGAAATTACCATTTTGGAAAGCTTGTACTTTAAACTCCGGAAGTTGAGAATTAATAATCGGTTCCATACTTGTTTCTATTTTTAAATGAATACTATTTGTTTTTATTTCCGATACAAAAATATAACATATTTCTTCATTAAAACAATTTTCCTAATCGATATATTTTATGAGTTTATAGATAATACTTTATCAATCAATAAAAAGGGCCTATCCTCACGGATAAGCCCTTCAATATCTTGGGTTTTGGATTACTACATAATTAGCGATTATAATTTACTTTATATACTTAATTGATTCTTTTGTATCCGTATACGGCACGGTCTCCCAATTCCTCCTCGATACGAAGCAGCTGGTTATATTTAGCCATACGGTCCGAACGACTTAATGATCCCGTCTTGATCTGTCCGCTATTGGTAGCGACAGCGATATCGGCGATCGTAGCGTCTTCCGTCTCACCGGAACGGTGTGAAGTAACGGTCGTGTATCCATGACGGTGAGCCATCTCGATAGCGTTCAGTGTCTCCGTCAAGGAACCGATCTGATTTACCTTGATCAAGATTGAGTTACCGCAACCTTCTTTAATACCCCTTGAAAGGAACTCTACATTTGTCACGAACAAATCATCTCCGACTAATTGGCAATGGTTACCAATACGATCTGTCAGTTTCTTCCAACCAGCCCAATCATTCTCACTCATACCATCCTCAATGGAATCGATCGGGTATTCGTTGATCAGCTTTTCCAGATAATCCACTTGTTCGTCGGAAGTACGTTTCACTCCTTTTTCTCCTTCAAACTTCGTGTAATCGTAGATTCCATCCTTATAAAACTCAGAAGAAGCGCAATCCATACCGATCATCACATCCTTGCCCGGTTCATAACCAGCCGCCTTGATAGCGGCGATAATTGAGTTCAAGGCATCTTCCGTACCTTCCAAATTCGGGGCGAAACCACCCTCATCACCAACAGCGGTACTTAACCCACGATCGTGCAATACCTTTTTCAACGCATGGAATACCTCAGCGCCCATACGTAAGCCTTCCTTGAAAGAAGCGGCACCTACCGGACGAATCATAAACTCTTGGAAAGCGATCGGAGCGTCGCTATGCGAACCGCCATTGATTATATTCATCATCGGAACAGGCATCACGTAGGTATTCGTTCCACCAATATATCTATATAAAGGAATATCCAAATAATTTGCGGCAGCTTTCGCTACAGCTAAAGAAACGCCAAGGATAGCGTTCGCACCTAGTTTCGATTTAGTTTTCGTACCGTCTAAAGCCAACATCGCATGATCGATACCTATCTGATCCAAGGCAGACATCCCCTTTAATGCCGGAGCGATAATCGTATTGATATTCTCAACCGCTTTCAATACGCCTTTACCACCATAACGCTTCTTGTCGCCATCACGCAACTCCAAAGCCTCGTTCTCACCGGTGGACGCACCGGAAGGCACAGACGCACGGCCCATAACGCCGGACTCTAGTAAAATATCAACCTCTACTGTCGGGTTACCTCTTGAATCTAGGATCTCACGTCCTGTAATCTTTTCTATTTTCATTGCTTCTACGTTTTTTAAACTGACGCAAATATAGATGGATTACTAGAACCGTGAAATCACCACAAATTGCTATTTTCGCCTCAATAATACCTGAATGTAGGTAGAGGCTACAACACTCCCGCCCGTACCCGGCGCAAAGATTCGGGAGTCATCAATAAATACGAGGCGATATGATTGACAGAAGCACGCTTCGCTACTTCCGGATATTCCTGTTGAAAACGCAGATAACGTTTTCTTGCCGACTCAAAACGCCAAGAGTCCGCTTTCTCTTGCGAAAGCATCAAAGCCCACTCCAGTATTTTCTGGTACAATCTATTAATAGCTAAAGATGTTTTCAATAAATCGCTAAATTCCGAAAAAGAGATCCGGTGATAAACCGTCGGTTCCAATGCCTCGATTAATAAACGCGTCGGTTCTCTTTGGAATGTGCTGGCTATACAAATAACGATATTTCCCTCACAGGAGAAATGCTCGGTAATATCACGTTTATTCTTATAGTAAAACTGGCGTAATAATCCCGATTCCACATAATATAAATATTTATATATTTGTCCGTTATCCAACAATAATTCTCCTTTCGCAGCCTTACTTGATTCTATGATCGAGGCCAGAGAATCCAAATCCGCATCGGGTAATGGATAAAAACGTTTGGATATCATTTCGGCTATTTCTTGTGGTGTCTTCATACTATTCATCATTTTCTGATCTATATCATTTTTTATCTCCTTACAAAAATAGATATTTGTTGCATATAACAAAACAAACACATATTAAATAGTCAAGGTTAGTCTAGGCAAAAAATTATTACTATCGTTTAAAAGCTAATCGGATTAGATTGTTTTCCCTGATTAGCTGTTGCATAATCGCAAGGCTTGATCGAGAGATCAGGCCTTGTTATTTTCTGGTTTGTAGCGAGAGAATATCGCTTTCGCATTATCTAAACGTTCTTTTGATAAGGGTTCCACCCCCTTTAACGGATAATCGAGACCTAATTGCTCATATTTATAGGTTCCCATCGTATGATAAGGCAATAATTCCACTTTGCGAACCACTTTATATGAACTGACATACCGAGCTAACGCCTCCAGCCACTCGTCATTATCCGTATATCCGGGGACAATAACATGGCGAATCCAAGTATCTATGCCACGTCTCTCCAATTCATCCAAGAACAGAAGCGTATTATCCTGCTTGACACCCGCCAGTAACGGATGTAAATCCGGGTTTAAGGTTTTGATGTCCAATAACACTAAGTCCGCATAATCCAAGACTTCCCAAGCTTTTGAGGTACATACGAAACCAGATGTGTCCAAAGCTGTGTGAAGACCTTGCTCTTGGCACAAACGGAAAAACTCTTTCAGAAACTCAGGTTGCAATAAAGGTTCCCCACCGGTAACAGTCACCCCCCCACGGGCGATAAAACTCTTATACCGTAAGACTTCCGTCAATAGCTCGCCGGGAGTCATCTGATATTTCACCTTCCCTTTCGGGTTCCAAGTATCCGGGTTATGGCAATACAGGCAACGCAACGGGCAGCCCTGCATAAAAACGACAAAGCGAATTCCGGGACCATCTACGGTCCCGAAACTCTCTAATGAATGTATCTTACCTTTTATCACTTACAGTGAATGGTTAATGGTTCTTGAAATAACATCCAACTGTTGTTCACGAGTCAGTTTCACGAAGTTTACCGCATATCCGGATACACGGATCGTAAGTTGCGGATATTTCTCAGGATGTTCCATAGCGTCGATCAACAAATCCTTATCAAATACGTTAACATTCAGATGCTGACCTCCATCCGGAGTAAAATAGCCATCCAATAAGCTAACCAGATTATTGATCTGCACTTCACGCTCCTTTCCCAACGTAGCCGGAGAAACAGCGAAAGTATAAGAGATACCGTCGTGCGCATGCTGGAATGGAAGCTTCGCTACCGAAGCTAGCGCAGCGATAGCACCTTTCGTATCACGACTGTTCATAGGGTTCGCGCCCGGAGCGAAAGGAGTTCCACCGATACGGCCATCCGGTGTCGTACCAGTCTTCTTACCATATACCACATTAGAGGTGATCGTAAGGATGGACTGCGTAGGTTTCGCATGGCGATAGGTCTCGTGCTGACGCAAATATTCCATGAACTTCTCGGTGATCTCTACAGCGATACTATCCGTACGATCGTCGTTATTACCGAAAGGAACATATTCTCCCTCACGTTCGAAATCAACCGCCAAGCCACGCTCGTCACGGATCACACGTACTTTCGTATCACGGATAGCAGCCAACGAATCGGCAACGATAGAAAGACCGGCGATACCTGTCGCACGGATACGCTCTACATCTCCATCGTGAAGCGACATCTCGAATGCCTCATATGCGTATTTATCATGCATATAATGGATTATCTTCAAGGCGTTCACATACACTTTCGCCAACCAGCGCATCATTTGCTCATACTTAGCCATCACCTCATCGTATTCCAGATACTCGCCGCGAACCGGCTCGAACATCGGGGCTACCTGTACGCCGCTGCGCTCATCCCGTCCTCCGTTGATCGCATATAATAAACATTTCGCCAAATTCGCACGGGCTCCGAAGAACTGCATCTGCTTACCGATCTTCATAGGAGAAACGCAACAAGCGATACCATAATCATCTCCATAATCCGGACGCATCAAATCGTCGTTCTCATATTGGATACCCGATGTATCTATAGATACCTTTTCACATAAGCGTTTCCAGTTCTCGGGAGCGTTCTTAAACCACAGAACTGTCAAATTGGGTTCTGGTGCCGGACCTAGATTATATAATGTATGGAGATAACGATAGGAAGTTCTTGTTACCAAAGAACGGCCATCCACTCCTTGGCCGCCCAAGGACTCTGTTACCCAAACCGGATCACCGGAGAACAAATCATTGTATTCCGGCGTACGTAAGAAACGAACGATACGCAACTTGATGATCAGCTGGTCTACCAATTCTTGCGCCTCCTCTTCGGTCAACTTACCCTCACGGATGTCTTTCTCGATATAAATATCCAAAAACGTAGAAGTACGTCCGATAGACATCGCCGCGCCATCTTGGTCTTTTACCGCCGCCAGATAAGCTAAGTACACAAACTGAACTGCCTCACGAGCGTTTTGTGCCGGACGAGTCACATCAAAGCCATAGCTAGCGCACATTTTCTCGAACGCTTTCAAAGCCTTGATCTGTTCAGAAATCTCCTCACGGCTCTGGATGATCTCTTCCGTGATCTCTTGGATATCCAAACGATTCAAGAAACGCTTTTTCTCCTCGATCAAGATTGCCGTACCATACAGAGCGACACGACGATAGTCACCGATAATACGTCCTCTGCCATACGCATCGGGCAGACCGGTGATAATAGCCGAACGACGTGCGGCAATCATCTCTTCCGTATATGCGGAGAAAACGCCCTCGTTATGAGTTTTACGGTACTTCGTGAAGATCTCTTTCGTCATCGGGTCCAAATGATAACCATAAGCTTCCAAGCTATTCTCGACCATACGGATACCGCCCTTCGGGAAGATACCACGTTTCAGCGGAGCATCGGTTTGTAACCCAACGATAACCTCATTCTCCTTATCAATATAGCCCGGGCCATATACATCGATCCCTTGAGGTAATTTTGTCTCGGCGTCATAAACTCCCTTTTCCCTCTCGACCTTAAACATCTCGGTCAGCTTGTTCCAGACCTTACGGGTCTTCTCGGAAGAAGCGACTAAAAAGGAATCATCCCCTTCATAAGGCGTATAGTTACTCTGGATAAAATCTCTTACATTGATCTCTCTTTTCCAGGTCTCACCCTTAAAGTGATCCCAGCACTCATTCTCAAATTTCATAAACAATCTTATCTAATACCACATTTTTACCGCCGCAAAGGTAAAACTTTTATCCTCATGTTCCTGTAACATTTGCGACACCCCTCTAAAATCCCTATAAATAGGTATTAAAAATATACAAGAAGAAACGGGATAGTAATGCGATGCTTTGCACGAAGTCTCCATTTTATTCACTATCTTTGCCTACAGAACGTAAAAGTTAATCTGGATCAAACACATGAGAAATATCCTGTTTACCGTTTTATTTATAGGAATACTATCTTTAATCGCATCTCCTATCTCACTCGCGTCTAAATCTTTGCATAAGGCAAATATGATTAATTTGTCGAACAATGCCATTATTTGCATGCATCAAGATCCGGATGGCTATTTGTGGATCGGGACTTACGACGGACTTAACTTATACAACGGAAAAGATACGTATGTATATCGTTTCGAATTAAATAACAAAAACTCTCTTTGTAGTAATATCATTCACAAAATATCCGACGCAGAACCCGGCTTTTTATGGATATCAACCTCTTTAGGTATCAATAAATTCTCACTAAAAGAACGGAAAGTCACCGAGTCTTTCCCCGGATACATGGAATGCGATCTATTGGCCTCCGATTCATCCGGCATCACGCTCGCTATTTGTAAGGAAAACAGAATCTCTTGCTACACCCCATCTAGCGATGGGTTCCGGGACCTGCCGAGAGAAGGAGTAGGCCCTCAAACCGTACGTACCTTATTCGCCGGGACGGACGGACATTTTTATTTATTATTAGCCTCGGGCATACTGAAAAAGTTGACTCCGGATTTCTCCGATACTACTTTTAATTTGCTATCGGAAGAACGCCAATTCCATAATAAACCGATCTTATCCGCATTTTACGAGAATAATCATATTTTCATAGTAGATACCGACAATAAATTATATCGACAGCATGTAGACGGAAAGGGGAAAGAATTCCTGTTCGATCTGCCTGAAATGACAAAACAATATGGTAACATCATCAAGATATGCACCTTCCAATCCAATGTGTATATCGTTTTCCGTAACGGCAATATTCTAGACCTAAGCCAACCGGAAAACACGATAAATATGGGCATCGGTATCTTTTGCCTAATGAACGATAAAAGGCAGGAGATTCTCTGGTTGGGAACAGACGGGCAAGGTATACGGATGTTTTATGACAAACCCGATCTTTTCGGCTCTATCTTACTCAAGGATTTACCGATTAATATACAGAACCCCATACGTTCTTTATATACAGATGACGATCAATCCCTTTGGCTCGGGACAAAAGGAGACGGTATTGTCCGGATACAAGCGTATGACACTTACCATAACAAAAAGATGATCCCACAAAGTGCTATCACGCATTTTACCACCGCCGACGGCCTATCCAGCAACCGGGTGTATTGCTTCCAAAAAAGCGAGTACCATCCATGTATCTGGATTGGCACGGAAGGCCCGGGACTGACCTATTATTCGTATAAAGAGAAACGAATAAAAACGATACCGCAACGAGAAGGCACCACCCCTCTACGCTATGTCCACTCTATTTGCGAGGTAGATGATTCCACATTATGGCTAGCGACAACGGGTAACGGATTGCAAAAGGTTACCTTACATATAGATAAAGCCGTACCTACAATCGGGAAGGTACAAACCTTCCCGTTAAAAAACGGAAAGAACATCTGTAAAGAAATCCAATCGATGGTATATGACAACGACTCTACCCTGTTCCTCGGGAGCCGTGGCGGTTACGGAGTCATTCGTTTCAATATTTTCAATCAAGGATATGAATTCCTGCAAACCAACAATTTAAGAAACCCGGCCATTGGAGATGTGCTTTCCGTATGCCAGACCAAAGATTCCACGTTTTATGCAGGCGCCAGCTCCGGTCTCACCCGGATTAAATTCAGAGGGGGAAAGATACGTTTACGCCAATTCGATAAAAGCGACGGGATCGTAAACGACATGATCCATGGTATCCATGAGGGGAACGATAGCTGTATCTGGCTTAGTACCAATAAAGGTCTCACCAAATATAATCCCCGGAACAACTTTTTCCATAATTATCATCAGCCTTACTTTAGCGTCACGGAATTCTCTGATGACGCTTATTGGAAATGCCCATACTCCGAGCGTTTATTCTTTGGAGGCATCAACGGATTAGTCTGGGTAAATAAACAAACGGAGCCGGAGCATACCTATCAACCCGAATTAAGTTTCTTCGAGTTGCAAATGGATAAACAAATCCTTCCATTATATAAGGACATCAGCCGGAACGGTGTAACGGTTCCGGCTGATGTGCAATCGTTAACGATTGCGTTCGTCGCTCCGGATTACATCAACGGGGAGAATTACGAGTATTCGTATCAGTTGGTCAACTATAATTCCTCTTGGGAAAAATTGCAAAAGACAAACAAGGTAACTTTCATGAACCTACCGTACGGGGAATATTTGCTGAAAGTCCGTTATCGCAACGATGTCATTGATTCGTCGGCAAAAGAATACACTCTACCTATCAAGGTATTACCTCCTATTTATCTAAGCTCGTTAGCCATTTTCACGTATCTTTTTATCGGTACAGTTTTGCTCATCATCGCCACCTATCGTATCCATCACCAAATACTAAAGAAACAGAAGCAGATCGCAGACAAGATCAAGGAGGAGCAAAAAGAGAAGCTATACGAGTCCAAGCTGAATTTCTTTACCCACATTACGCATGAGCTATGCACCCCGCTTACCTTGATCAATGGCGTGGAGAATTATATCCAAGCCTATGCCGCCACCTCAAAAGACAAGACATTAGAAAAATACACTTCAGTCCTCCGGGAAAATGTAGAGGAACTGAACGGACTTATCCAAGAAATCCTTGATTTCCGGAAAGCAGAAGACGCAGGATTCAGTCATACGCACATCCGGAGAGTATCCGTATCCTCTCTTTTGCGAACTCAATTCGAATGGTTTTACCCACTATCCGAGCAACACCAAATCCAATTCAAGATCGATGCTCCCAAAGAGCTTTATTGGAATACGGATTCCGTCTATTTCAAGAAGATCCTAGCAAATCTGATTTCCAACGCATTTAAGTATACGGAAGACGGGGGCACGGTTCGTATCTCCTTACATGAGGAGGAGAACTTCCTCGTCCTTAAAGTTTACAACACCGGCAAAGGAATCGAGGAGGCAGACATGCAAAATATTTTCGACCGATATCGTATCCTTGGCACGATGGATAACGACGATAACAGGCAAAATACGGCACGGAATGGCCTCGGCTTATTTATCTGCCACAGCCTCGTACAATCCTTAGGTGGTAAAATCGACATAGAGAGTGAGGTCGGCCAATATGCTGAATTTACAGTTACCTTACCTTTTGGCATCGTAGAGGAGAGCTCAGACGACACGATAGACGAAGATATTCCCGTATCGCTTCCTTCCCCAAACACGGATATACAAAAGCCGCAAATCTCACATACGGCACAAAAAGAGACGGAAGATAAACCGATGATACTCGTTATCGACGATCATAAAGACATCGTCTGGCTAATCACGGAAACCCTCTCTTCCGAATATCAGGTTCAGGAAGCTTATAATGCGGAGGAGGCTCTGGAATTCCTCAAGCAATACACTCCCTCCCTTATCATCACCGATATCATGATGCCTAATATCGACGGATTGGAATTGATCTCTCTTATCAAGGAAAATAGATATACCCGTCATATCCCGCTTATTATCGTATCTGCCAAAATATCAGACCAAGAGCAAGCGGCAGGACTTAATATAGGAGCGGATGCCTATCTAACCAAGCCTTTCTCGCCAACAGTTCTCCTATCCGTCGTGAACCGATTGATGACAAATCAAAGAGAATTAAAAGAGTATTTCTATTCTCCGGAAAGTGCTTATCAATATACGGAAGGGCAATTATTACATCAAGAAGACAAGGAATTCCTTGACGCCGTAACCGCTATCATCAAAGAAAATGTCAGCAAGGAAGGACTCGGTCCCGAGCTGGTAGCGGACGCACTGAATATAAACACCCGCATCTTATATCGCCGTTTCAAGAAAATATCTACCATGACGCCGAGTGATTTTATAAAGGATTATAGGTTAAACTATGCAGCGCAATTACTCGTAAATACCAACATGAGCGTTCAGGAAATTATTTATAATGTAGGGATTTCTAACAAATCATACTTCTATAGGGAGTTTGCCCGTAAATATAACATGACTCCTAAAGAATACCGCACAAAAGAGGCATAAATCATTGATTCCTAAATAGTGTCATAATCAACCAAAAGAGTATCATAATCTGCCATATGCATTTCATGACACTTCTTCGGTATTTCAAAGCACTCTTCAATTCGTTAAGACCTATTAATATTGCTGTCGAATAACAAAGCAAACCGCTTGTGTGTATTCTTCCTTCGGGAAGCACATTATTAACTTTTAATTTAATGTTTTTATGAAAAAAAAGAGTGAAGGTAAGACGAGGAAATGCCTGACTTTATTAGGTGGACGAACCTCTTTGTTACTTTGTTTATCTTTAATGTTTCAGTCCTCTTATGCGGCCGAAGATTCTACTGTTCCTGAAATGGGAAACATGGAGATTCATCAGATCGCACAGCAAAGTTCAACCATTAAAGGTGTAGTAAAAGACCAAAAGGGTGAACCTCTGATTGGCGTTAGTATTGTTGTGAAAGGAACCACGAACGGAACAGCTTCGGACTTTGACGGAAATTTCACCTTGGATGTGCCGGATAACAGCACATTGGTATTTTCCTTCATCGGCTTCAAATCCCAAGAAGTTCGTTATACCGGGCAAAAAACATTGAACATAGTCTTAGCTGAAGACTCTGAGACACTAGACGAGGTCGTAGTCGTAGGTTACGGTTCCCAAAAGAAAGGTGAGATCACCTCATCCGTAACCAGCGTAAAAGCCTCCGACTTTAACAAGGCACCGGTAGTGAACCCGATGCAATTGGTGGAAGGACGTGTAGCTGGTCTGACTGTATCACGTGGTAGCACCGACCCGAATGGCGAGGTAAAAGTGCAGATGCGTGGCGCCTCTTCTTTGAAAGGGAGCAATGAGCCTCTGGTTATTATTGACGGTATGCCGGGTAATATGACTTCTTTGAACGCTATCGCACCCGAGGATATCGAGGCGATCGACGTATTGAAAGACGGTTCCGCAGCCGCTATCTACGGAACCCGGGGTAATAACGGTGTGATCATCGTCTCCACGAGACGTCCGCAAGCCGGAACTACTCAAGTGGATTACTCAGGATATATCATGCACGAGGCGGTTTATAAACGACCGGAAATCTTAAATGGAGACGAGTTCGTCGCTTATGGCAAAGAAACTAACAACGCCAATATCCGCGACTTTGGTGGACGGGATAACCATTACGACGCTTTATTGAATAAGAGTAATTTCACCCATGTACACAACTTGACCGCTACAGGTGGTAATGGTAAGACAAACTATCGCGCTTCTTTAAATTACAAAAAGAATGATGGTATGATCCGTAACACCAGCCGTGAAACGATCAATGGCTCTATCGCCGTGAACCACCGTGCGTTTGATGATAAACTACAGCTTTCTTTCAATCTAGCAAACTCTTTCGTGAAAGTGGACGCAGTTTCCGATGATGTGGATAAGGTAGGAGATATCCCTAATTACGGCATATTATACCAGGCGATCCGTATCAACCCGACGATGCCTATTTATAAGGAAGACGGCTCCTTCTGGGAAACTTACAGCGGTTACGAAGATTTCAACCCGGTAGCCCGCATATACCAGCGTACCAAGAAAAAGGAATTCAAGAATTTATTGGCGAACTTCAAGGCTCAATATGAGATTATCCCCGGTTTGACAGCCGCCGCTTTCTTCGCTATGGAGAAGAACGACGCGTTAACTAACGATTATAGTATGCGTGAGGAATATAGCCAACATAAAGACGGTACAAACGGACGCGCCAAAAAAGAATATTATCAGAATACCAACCGTACCACTGAATGGACAGCAAACTACAATACTTCCATCAACGGCGTACACAATATTACCGGTTTGCTGGGATACAGTTACCAAGATTTTGAATACGAGCAATTCAGCGCCGAGAACAAGAACTTCTTGACGGACGTATTCGGTACCAATAACCTAGAAGCCGGCGGTTACCTAAAAGATGGTAAGGCCGAGATGAAGAGTAAAAAAGAGACCAGCAAACTGATCGCCTTCTTCGCCCGCGCCAACTAGAATTACGACGGTAAATACATGGCCAGCGCCTCTATCCGCCGTGAGGGTTCCACGAAGTTCGGAGCGAACAACAAATGGGCTTGGTTCCCCTCTGTCAGCGCAGGCTGGATGATCTCTCGTGAGGACTTCATGGAGAGCCAAGAAGTGTTCGACGTATTGAAATTCCGTGCCGGTTTCGGTATCACGGGTGACTGGAGTTCAGACGTGTGCTCTTCTGCTTGGAACGCTTACACCGGTTCATGGCTAACCGCCACTTACGGTCCGAATATCAACCCGAATCCAGATTTGAAATGGGAGAAGAATGAATCCTTGAACGTAGGTTTCGACTTCGGCTTGCTAGGTGGACGCCTAAATGGTACGATCGATTGGTATAGTCGTACGACTCGCGACTTGATCAGTAGCTACAATGCCCAACAGCCATCTTTGATCTACAACACGATCACCACCAACGTAGGCACGATGAGAAATAGAGGTATAGAATTAGCATTAAACGCAGAGGTCGTAAAGACTAAGGATTTCTCTTACACGGCTAATTTCACGTTCTCATACGAGAATAATAAATTGACATCTTTGTCTAACGACGTGTACAAATCTTCTTACGAGGATCAATATGACCTGCCCTCTCCGGGTAACCCGGGCAAGGCTTACCGCCTACAAGAAGGACAGCCGATCGCATCATTCTTCGGTTATGTATGCGATGGCATCAACCCGGACGGAACTTGGAATCTTCGCGACATAGACGGAAAGGAAGGTCTGTCTGACGCTGACCGTACCTTTATCGGTAACGGTTTGCCGAAATTCAAGGCTGGTTTGCAGAACACGTTTACCTATAAGAACTTTGACTTCAGCTTCTTCCTGCGCGGTATGTTTGATTATGACGTATTGAACGAGGGTGCTATTTATTTCGGAACGACTGTCAATATCGATCAGTCTGGCACAAACGTATATAAGGATGCCTTGAAGAACAAGGTAACAGAGCAACCATTGTTCTCTTCTTATTATCTAGAGAAAGGGAACTTCTTGAAGATCGATAACGTGACACTAGGTTATACATTCAACTTCAAAAATAATAAATATGTGCGCAACTTACGTATTTATGGTAATGTCACCAATCTTGCGACTATTACAGGATACTCAGGTTTAACCCCTGACGTAAACGTAACAGGACTACAAGCAGGTATAGAGAAGCGCGGATCTTATCCCACCACCCGTACCTTCACGTTTGGCGTTAATTTTGGATTCTAATTAAGTAACAATAGATTTAAGACAATACAATGAAAGCTTTAAAAAATATATGCGCAATTTCATTATTGCTGGGAGCTACCGCATTTACCTCTTGTACGGACCTGACAGAGGAAATACATAGCTCGGTAATCGCTGAAAATTATTACAACAATGCAGGCGAGGTAATGGCCGCCATGATGCGTCCATGGGGGCACTTCTGTGGAACCATGCAAGTAGCCCAATCGCCTTGGTCATGTAACGAGTTATCTTCCGACGGTGCCGCATGGCCTCAAAAAGGTCGCCACGGCTATGACAATGGAGACTGGATTCGCCTACACCGCCATCAATGGATTCCTACGGATGGTCAAGTAGTGGATGCTTGGAAAAAATTATTTGAAGGTATCGGATATGCTAACAACTTCCTTACAGATACAGAGAATATAGATTTTGAAGCACTCCAAGTTCCAATGTCTAAAGCACAAGCACAAGCGGAGATGCGTGTATATCGCGCTTACTGTTATTGGTATGTGATGGATATGTTCGGTACGGCTCCAATTTGCGAGAAAATCGGTGAAATCAATCCTTCCTCCAAATCTCGCGCAGAGTTATTCGCTTGGATCGAAAAAGAGTTAAACGAGAGTATTCCTTCTTTGTCAGAGAGTAAAACAGAGACCTACGGACGTGTATCCAAATGGGGGGCTTACGCATTATTGGCTCGTCTCTATTTGAATGCGGAAATTTATACTGGACAAGCACGCTGGGATGATTGTATCGCTGCTTGCGATGAATTAGCTAAGGGAGGTTTCGCATTGGATAAGAAGTGGAATGACACTTTCCGTGCGGATAACGACAAGCGATCTACCGAGATCATCTGGTCAATCGTGTATGATGAAGTATATGCCAAAGGAATGGGCTGGTATCAACGTTGGTTGCATTACGCACACCAAACTGGCTGGGATTTGCAATCCGGGCCTTGGAACGGTCTGGTGACACAACCTACCTTCTATGACTCATTTGCTGATAACGACTTGAGAAAGGTGGAAGGCTTCTTGATCGGTAAGCAATATCCTCGCAAAGTGGATGAAAACGGTAATTACTACTACGACACGACCGCAGAGCCTTTGAAAGGTTCAGAGGAGTACAATGGGCAGGATTTGGTATTCGTAAACTACATTAAGTCCATGACCGAGGGCGAAGAAAACAGCGGCGCTCGCTCTATCAAGTATGAGATCCAACCGGGTACTACCGGCGATATGAACAACGACTGGGTGATGTTCCGTTATTCCGAGGTTATCTATAACAAAGCGGAGGCCTTGATGCGTAAGAACGGGGGCAAAGCAACGCAAGAAGTGGTAGATATGATCAACAGCGTTCGTCAACGTTCTTTCAAGGCAGAGGATTGGGAGAAAGCGAAATATACGACCGCTACTCTGACCATGGATGAGTTCTTGGCCGAAAAAGGTAGAGAGTTTGCTTTCGAAGGAATCCGCCGTACAGACTTGGTTCGTTTCAACAAGTTCGTAACCACTTCTTGGTGGGACAAGACTGCATCCAACGAACCAAAGCGTAATATCTTCCCTATTCCGCAAAGACAATTGGATGCTAACGCAAACTTATCTCCGAACGAGGCTAACTCATTGTTCTAAATATCAACTAAGTATAGTAGAAATCCATTATTAACAAATTAGCACTTGACAATGATAGAGGACTACTATACTTATTGATCTGAAAATATAAAAGGTTACCTTTGTCACTATCAAAGGTTATCCTTGGAACTATCAAAGGTGGCCTTTTATGTTTCATCCTTTTCTAACTAATTGATACGACATGATAAATCTCAAGAAATCGATGTGTTGCCTTTTTCTGGCAGCCAGCTCAACAGTAGCGATCGCACAGACCAATGTAGTTGATCTTGTAAACCCGATCATCGGGACAAATGGAATGGGACATACGTTCCCGGGCGCTTGCGTACCCTTCGGACTCGTGCAACTCAGTCCGGATACGGATACCATACCGCACAACGTAGACGGTAAATACCAGCCACGTTCCTACGAGTATTGCGCCGGCTACCAACATAAGGATAGTAGCATCGTAGGTTTCAGTCACACCCACTTCAGCGGTACCGGCCACTCCGACCTAGGAGACATCTTGATTATGCCTACCACCGGAACGTTGAAGCTAAATCCCGGTACAGCCACGAATCCCGATGGCGGTTACCGTTCCCGCTTCTCGCATGACACCGAGATATCCCGTCCCGGATACTATGAGGTGATGCTCGCCGATTATGGCGTAAAGGCGCAACTGACCACCACCCAACGGGTCGGCATCCACAAATACACATACCCTACGAACAGTGAGAACCAACGCATTATCCTTGATATGATTCACGGGATCTATAACTATGACGGCAAAGTTCTTTGGACCAATATTCGTGTAGAGAACGATACGCTGGTAACCGGCTATCGTATTACAAACGGTTGGGCACGTACCAACTATACTTATTTCGCCATGTCTTTCTCCAAACCGATCACGCATTACGGATGCGAAGAGAAAGCGAAAGTTAATTATCGGGGCGGTTATGCCAAGTTCAACATGAAAGAGGACTTCCCGGATATCGGAGGACGCAAGATCGTCGCTTATTTTGATTTCGATCCGAAAACATCTGATGAGTTGGAAGTGAAAGTCGCCCTTTCCGGAGTCAGCACCGAGGGAGCCTTAAAAAATCTACGTGCCGAGGCTTCCGGAGCGGACTTCGACCAATTAGCCGCCAAAGCCTCCGATACTTGGAATAAAGCGCTCTCCGTCATCGACGCAAAAGGAAGCGATGACCAATTGGCTATGCTTTACACCTCCTTGTATCACACGATGATCAATCCTTGCGTATACACAGACGTTGACGGTCAATACCGCGGACTCGACCATAATATCCATCAAGCGGACGGATTCACGAACTATACCGTATTCTCCGTATGGGATACGTATCGTGCCCTACATCCCCTGTTCAATATCATCAACCGACAAGTTAACACGGATATCGCCAAATCCATGTTGAAACATTGCGAGCAAAGCGTTCATCATGCCTTGCCGATCTGGAGCCATATGGCAAATGAGAACTGGTGCATGATCGGTTATCACTCCGTCTCTGTCTTGGCGGATGCTATCGCCAAAGGATTACCGATTGATAAAGACGCCGCGTTAAAAGCGATGATCAGCAGTTCTACGATTCCGTATTATGAGGGAACCAAAGAGTTTATGGAATTAGGTTATGTTCCTTTAGATCGCAACGGTAGCGCAGGCTCCTTGACTTTGGAGTATGCTTATGATGATTGGACAATCTATAATACAGCTTTATTAGCGGGAAACCGATCCGTGGCCGATACCTATAAAAAGCGTGCGTCCAATTACGCGAATGTATTCGATACCTCGATCGGATATGCCCGTCCCCGTTATACGAATGGTAAATTCAAAGAGGACTTCAGTTTGTTAAGCACGCACGGTGAAGGGTTTATCGAGGGAAATGCCTTGAATTATTCCTTCTATGTCCCTCAAGATGTCAATGGTATGATTCAGTTGATGGGAGGCGAGCAAGCATTCATCACTAAAATGGATTCCTTATTCACGATGCATCTTCCTGATGAGTTCTTTGCCGAGACCGAAGACGTAACCAAAGAAGGATTACTAGGAGGTTATGTACACGGCAACGAACCCAGCCATCACATCCCATTCTTATACACATGGACCAGCCAGCCTTGGAAAACCCAATACTGGCAACGTGAGATCATGAATAAGATGTATCGCAACAATATCGACGGCCTTTGCGGTAACGACGACTGCGGCCAGATGTCCGCTTGGTATATCCTTTCCGCCATGGGATTCTATCCGGTTTGCCCGGGTACGGATCAATACGTATTAGGCGCTCCCTACCTTCCATATATGAAGGTTCGCTTGGAGAATGGTAAGACTTTCGAGGTAAAAGCCGATAAAGTCAGCGACAAGAACCGTTATGTAAAAGCGGTAAAGCTAAACGGAAAACCCTATACCAAAGGATACATCACGCAGGATGACATCATGAACGGTGGAACGCTCACTTTCGAGATGACTTCCAGCCCGAACAAAAAGCGATTGTTCAACGGAGAGGATCGTCCTTATTCACTGACAGATTAGCCCATTTTCACCTAAAAACAGATGAGACTTATGAGATATAAACAATTAATCAGCGGTGCTTTCCTGCTGTGGACTTGCATCGCTTGCTCCAGCAAAAAGGAACAGGCGGCTACGGTAGCGGAAGCCACCTCAAGTCCTTGGGATAATTATTACATCGGAAAGATCGGTTTCGAGAATCTTTCCCCCGAGACTAAGGGCTCGGCATGGTCTATGGCATCGATGCACAGGATAATTTGCCTGTTGGCACGGAAGA
>OGLC01000883.1_pt1 | contig 18379 bp, 9 predicted proteins | sample 1572751 | NCBI WGS metagenome assembly OGLC01 (sample SAMEA2581897, study PRJEB24529) | metagenome | biome: Human gut stool | place: China | collected 2011
GTATTGCCTCAATGACTGTTTCAGTTTTGTATTTCATAAAATTTCCTTTAAAAACCGTCAGTTGACAGCAAATAAAGGATAGTTCGCCCACGGAACTTTAAGAAGAAACAACGGAAGTCTTAGAAACGGAGCCAGGCGGCGGAGCCATTCTCAAACTTTTAACTTTGAGAAGAGTTAACGGCATTTTGAAATAAAACGGCGACGTTTTGAGATTTAACGACGGTCGTAAGATAAAGATTGACGTAACTCATAGAAAAAACAACAAAAATCTGAAATTCGTCAGCGGAAATTCTAGAGTCAGTCAAAGATACGAGGCCAAATGAAAAATCGTAGAAAAGCTGTCCAACCTTTTGAGATCAAAAAGCGGAAGATTGATATTTTCAGAAATTATGAAGCCTACGGTTTTGAGAAAAACCAACGGAAATTTGAGAATTTTTCTACATTAATTTCAAAAAAATCCACCTTGTCTGCGATAGTGCGAACACGGACCGTTCTTTCTTTTGCACTATTAAGGTAGCCCTGTCGATAAAGAACTCCGACCGCTTCCTCTTTTCAAGAAATCCCTTCGACTAAAAATTTTCGCTCTATTTCCTTTGATACGACTGACACCTCCAATTCTGAATGCCGATTATAAAAAATCTGCATTTATCGGCCCAATAATATGTGAGTAGCGAACAACGCGAGGCAACTTATCTTAAGTCTCAGACTAATATAACTATGGGGGGGGGGAATTAAATAATATTGGAATATCTATCGATAGAAATAATTAAAAATTGGTAAACGATTAAAGTAAATTAACAAACCAATACAAGTAAGCATAAACATTTCCCAGATGAAGAGGCCTATAAATATGGAAGTGAAAAACTCTCAAATTCGGAGGCCAAAAAGCCTCAGATCCAGAATTCTCTTTCCTTAAGAAGCTCTTAGATTCATTTTATAAATCTTTGAAAGTCGGGAAAAGCAATCAACTTCACCTAACTTGTGTTAAAAGGAATTGATTAGATGTGAAAATAACAGGATTCTTTAAAATTGGTATGTGTTATTAGAGTTCTCTTTTGCTTCCTACTCTTTGCCACAACACCAGTTATTCCTTAAATAAGTTGTCAAAGCAAAGTAATTTAATTTATAAGCTACGGTTAATGTGATTAACTATCTTTTCTAGACGGTTTTCTTTCGATTGAAAAAAGATAAGACTAATAGCCTATAGAGGGTGACTTTATATTTTTGAGATCTTTATTTTGTCTTGACGGCTAATTTTTTCTTTCCTAACCTATCCAAGTCTTCTCAGGCAATGAGAAACATAGTTCAGAGTTCTGCTTTTTCTGCTGCTTTCCTCAGATTTTCTTCATCTTTACGTACGTAGTTTCCGGTGGTTGCGACGCTTGCGTGTCCCATAAGTTTCTGCACTTCAACAATGTCTACATTTTTACTTATAAGGCGAGTGGCAAAAGTTCTTCTCAGATCGTGAGGTGTTAGCCTTCCTTCTAGATTTTCTGTTTCAACTACTAGCTTTTCTATTATTCGAGTGACGGAAGACGGGTCAAGAGGAATATCCAGATGAAGGCATTGTTTGTTATCTATACGTCCGAAAACAAATCCGGCATCTAGCTCATCTTTATTTAACTGTCTTAATTCAAACCAAGTTTTCAAAACATCAAGAACAGGAGCAGGAAAATAAATTGTTCTTTCCTTATTTCCTTTGCCAATGATTTTGGCGGTTTTATTTTTTAAGGAAACCTGTTTTACCTTTAAATCACAGACTTCAGCTCTTCGCAATCCGCACCCTAGCATTAAATAGAAGATAGCTCTATTTCTCACTGTTCTTAAAGAATTTTCTTCTAATGACTTTATTAAAGAGGCAGATTCTTCAACAGAAATGGCTCTTCCAGACGGTGCTCTGAAAACTCTTCGCTGTTTTAAAGATTTAATTCTTTGAAACTGGTCTAAATCAATTTGTTTATTTCGCCACGCATTTAATGCCACCGACTTAAGCGCGGAGAGATAACAATTGTAAGTTCTTGCGGATCCCCACTGCTGAGCTGTCAAAAAAACAGTGACATGATTCGGCTGCATGGATTTCCAATCGCAATCTATTAATCCTTTGTATCCGAAAAATCGAGCGAACTTATTTAACTTGCTCTTCATGCAGCGATAGGAGTCTTTACTGCCAAGCGTAGCCAAGTACATCAGCGCAGGATTCTCGATCAAATTTTGATCTGCTGCGATTGCGCCAAAGTTTGAAGATTGGACCGGGGCTGGCTGAAACATGTTGGAAATTCCGAATACGCACGATAATTAACATTATATTGCGTATTTTAAGGCTTTTTGCAAGTCCTTTTTTAATTTGTCTAGAGTTGAGCAATTACAGAAGCGGGAAAAGAGTAGGGCGAAAAACTACGTTGTTTAGCTTACGACATAGATGGGCTAATTTCCGCCCTGTTTTGCGTAGGAATTTGAATTTTCAGATTAAAGGTTTCAGATCTTATTTTTCAATGTTGTTGTACTGTTCATCCGTGACTTCTTCCAGCCAAGTGACGCCTTTGCCTTCCGGATGATCTCCGGTGACGGTCATCTGAACCATTTGAGTGTCGGGTCCAGCTCCGTGAAAATGTTTGACCCCGGCCGGACAAATTACAACGTCACCGGGTTTAACAACACGTGCTTTTTCTTCATAAACCCCGATTCTACCTTCACCCTGGAGAACAGTAAAGAATTGGCCTGTCGGATGGATATGCCAGAACGTTCTTGCACCAGGTTCAAAAATCACAATTCCGTTGTGAACAGGCATTCCGGGAATTTGTTGACTCATCGGAATAACTTCTGCCTTACCTGTAAATACCTTAGAGTTCGCAGGGACTTTAGAAAGTGATTTTGCTTCTTTATAAATTTGGAAATTAGCAGGGACAGTTTCCGCAGCTATAACATTTACGCAGGGAAAAGCAGTAAAGAGAAGGGCAGCAACAAAAGCTGATTTTTTCAATTTTTCCTCCATGGACTCTATGTTTATTCCATTATTGTATTAATCAATCGCATGAGGACGGCGCGAATTATATGAAATTGAAAGGAATTAACAAGAGAAGCAGAGGATTAGATAAAGTTCCAATCGATTGGGACAAGTCTTCTTATAAAGGGTCCTTTCAAATAATTAGGCCTAAAAGTTACAATCCAGCGATTAAAAAATGGTTATATGCTAACTGTTCGCAGACGTGAGAGAAGGCCTTACGTCACATTTATAATTGAAAGTGCAGAGGGCGTTCTTCTCTGAAAAAAAATTGAGCCCTGATTTTCCAAATCAAGGCTCCGACAAAGCGCTCGGAACTCCGAGGAAGCTCCGATGCTTGTTTTCTGTCTAAATATTACAAATACAACAAACAATAAATTTCAAAAGAACGCCTACTGCAACTCATTTTCTATCTGTTGAACCCCTTCAAAAATCATCTGTTTATAGAAGCGGCGAACAAATTCGGTTTGGAAGTCCATGTTGTTGAAATAGGAAAAGGTGAAACGCTTTGGGTTAACTCCTACTTTTCTTTCCTCTGATTCTTCATGGCCTATGAACATGTGATCGGTTTTAGGGATGGCTTCAAATTTCTTACCATCTGTTAAAGACAGTTCCATCTTCATTGTCATATCATATTCATAGACGATCTTTTCTGGATATTCATTCTGGTTAGCTTTCTTAGAGGCCAGTGCGGCTTTAGTCTTTTCATCCATCTGACGAGTGACATCAATTGATATGACGCCTTGCTTCTCCTTGTCGTCGGGATCGACAATGATGAAATTGCCGGTTTCTTCCAGGTAGCGTGCGGCAGCCAATTCTAGACCGTACTGTTCTCGCCAATCGGCTGGACGCTCTTCGAAGGGCTCTTGAACAATAGGACGGCCTTCCCAGGTGTAATTCACCACTAAAGCCACCTTCAAAGGAGTCTCTAGCTTCTTGAATTGATCGGCTGAAATCACTTGGGTAGATGGTGCAAACCAACTTTCACGAGGATAGTCTTTGTGATCATAGGAAGCGCAGGCACTCAATCCTAAGGCCGCAGCTGCTAGAAGCATGGCTACAAAAGTATTTTTTATCTGCATTTCTTAATTCCGTTAATAACAGGGGAGCCGCCCGAGGGGAAACGATTTATGGCCTTTCCTCTCGGATACTTAGGTCGAGTTAGAACATATATTTGAGACCAATCTGTGCGGTTTCGTTGTGATAACCATACTGTCCGGCTTGCACGCCGACGGTAGCCCACCCAAGCAGATTTTTAGTCACATGGCCCTCAAGACCGGCCCTGAATTCGGCTAAATTCCTGCCTCCTTTAATATATTTACAACCCGTTCCCATCTGTACTCCGGCCCTCTTGGTATTGTGGATCCAATTGCCTTCGATAAATCCGAGACCTTTATTCATGTGATTTGCATGAAGCCGTGCACCAACACGTAAAGAAACATTATTGGTTCCGAGTTGTTTAAAGCGCGTTCCCGTATCTTTATCGACTGTCGTATCTGCCTTAACACCGTCCCACACTAACTGAATCTCAGGCTGCAAGGTCCAAATGAGTTTGTTAAAGTCTTTAGAGCCAGATTGAGAAAGTGGGAAGGTATAACCGCTTTCCACTGACCAAACCCAACCATTAGATTTATATCGAAAGTTGGCTAAATCGTCACTCCAAAGCTTGTTATTGTAGTGGCCGAATAAAAGCCAAGAATCCACATAGAAGCCGTCATCCGGACTGTTCCCAGTATAAAGTGTTCCGTATACGCCTAGAGCATAACCATCGGATCGGCTTTGTGCGGAGTTGTAGGTCTTGGCGCTGGATCGATTGTATAAACCGCCTGCAAAGATACCCCAGACAGACTTGATATCCTGATTGAACTCATTTCTGATGAGGTCAGTGCCAATCTGCGTTACAGCGGTTCGAGAGTGGGTCTTGATATCAGAACCGGCGCGGAAATGCGAGTGGGACCCAACTTGGCGTACCCATCCGGCGGCAGCCCTTTCTTCTCCACTGAAAGGATCGATATAGTAGGCCTGACCAAATCTGTCGTGCAACCTCATATGCATGCGAGACCATGCTAAAGAGTTCGAAATGTAAGCCCCGCTCTCTGGTCTTTCCCAAACTCGCTCTAGGACCAGATCAATACTGTCCCCGATCTGATCAGGGTAACCATCCCACTCGACTCTATATAATCCTTCCATTGGGCCTTGTTCACAAACAACAAGTTTATCTTTTTCGTAAACGACATTAAATGCAGTAAGACTGCCGGACTGGTTTTTAATAACTTCATAACGATCGGCTAATGAAGAGTCATCAGTAACAGCAATTGCCTTTCTGCTGCTGTGAATGTGGATAGTGCTGTTATCCAAATTCGTTGATTGGTTTTCCGTCAACAAAATAATCGGTTCTTTTTCTCTGACCATCAATCCGGCTAGATCAAGATCAATCCGATCGAAGTTCCCGATATTCTGCATTGCCCCTTTGAAATTAGTAATATTCAGCGTATTACCATTTGTTCCTGTCGTTGCTCTCCCTCGACCGTAAATCCAGGCTCCCGTGACATCTATACCTTTTCGTCCATCTAGATAAACGACGTTGTTCTTAACATCGCCGGCGCTCGTTCCTCCATATACCAAGCCTTTAATCGTTCCTCCATTGAGGAATACTTTATTGCCGATAACATTACCGGCGACAGCCGCACCTCCGGATATTCTTCCTTCAACGTAACCGTCATCAATCACTACAGTATTATTTTGGATATAGGCAGGCTTGTCCGTGACAGAGTTGCCCGCAAGGCTTTCGCCCCCGACAACCCATCCCACTACTGAAGTCTTGCCGGAGATATTGACTGTATTGTTTTGTACTAAAGCAGAATAGTTATTTGATGATTCTCCGATATTGGAATTAGCCACATTGAGGCTGCGCCGGTTGGATGTCTGTGCTGCTGTCACTCGACCGCCAGTTACGCCTCCGGTAACGTCTGCATTTTCAAGAATGACTGAGTTGTTTTGAGCTTGGCCGAGGCCCTCATTAAGTCCTGCCGCAATGTAAGGACCTGAGACGACCGCGTTTTTGATAACGACTGTATTCCCGTTTGTACTGCCTTCCCCGCTTCTTAGATAGCCCCCGACTACGAAATTATCTACAGTAAGTTTTGAAGTGCTGACCGATGCTGCTTCAAGCCAAACGATATTTCCGACAGCGCCATGCCCTTTTCCATCGTTAAAGCCACCGGCTACGTAGCCTCCGATTGCAATAGAAGATCCTGCATTAGCCGTAATCGTCACTTGGTTTCCATCTGTATTTCCTTCAGATTGCTTACCGATAACGGCACCAGCAACAAATCCGGTAATCTTAGTAGTCCCATTTATCTGAACCGTATTTTGACTTGCGTTGCCTTTTCCTGAGACTTGATTAAAGCCGCCCTCAACATTGTCATCAACTGAAGAGTCATTGATTAAAACGGAATTTCCTAGCACGTCACCTACTTCTCCGGGCAGATGTGCTTCTATATAGCCTCCCGCAACGGATTTTTTAATATGACTCTGTAGGATTTCCACCCGATTATTCAATGAACTGCCGCCTCCGGCAGAAACGCCACCGCGTACTGCTCCTTCTACTAGCTCGACATCCTGTAATTGGACGAAGTTTAAAGACACGTCCCCGGAACCAATAGAACGAGCCCCTACCACTCGACCTGTTAACTCTTCGCCGGATACTTCTTTAACCAATCCTCCAGTAATAGATACTTTATTCCCGTATAAACTTACATTTTTATCACCCCAATCAAGGCCTCCGACGACTAGTCCTTGGACGGCGGTATCTACCAAAACAACTGTATTTTCATTCACTTGTCCGTTGCCTTGGCTTACACCCCCGGCAACATACTTAACTCTGATGTTGCTGTTTGTAAGCTGAACCGTATTTTTATAGGCATTTCCGTTCCCGGCCTGTTCTATTAGACCACCAGCCACAAAGTGTTCATTAATCTCGCCACTGTCATCCAATAGAGAAACATTGTTTAGCTCGATAACGTTTCTCTCTGCATTTCCTAGTGAGCTTCTGTTGTATCCACCAACCACGTACAATTTAATTTGGGTATTATTAACGAAGACTTGGTTGTCGGAAGTGTCACCAAGGGTTTGCACCTCTTTCCCGGCTGCATCTTTTTTAGCCGCGCCCACAAATCCACCAAGAACATAACCGATATGAATTTGAGTATCTGAAGGGGAGTCCGTACCAATACGAACCGTATTAATGTTAGCCGAGCCTGTTCCGGCTCCGTCGAAATACCCACCTGCGACGTACCCCGCTATTGAAAGAGTATTTTTTACCGAGAGGTTGTCAATTGTGACTGTATTTAAATTAGCAGATCCGCTTCCCCAGAAATCATTTTGATTTATCAGTTTTTCTTTACCAATAATCCCACCGGAAACAAAACCGCCGAAAGTGTATGTCTCTCCTTCCGTCGCAGTATCGATTACTATGGTGACGTGATTATTGTTAGCCTCAACCTTTCCCCCAGCCTGATTGTAGCCAGCTGCGATGTTGCTTCCGACATTGCTATTATTAACAGTAACAATATTGTTATCGGTATAGCCATCTTGACCGCCTTCAATAAATCCGCCCCCGATATAGTCATCTACCGTACTGTTCTCAACTAGAACCACGTTTTTCAGAGCATTTCCGCCAGCTTGGTTCGCACCGCCGAGGACATGCCCTTTATAGTTTTGAGCCTCGTCCTTCTTGATTTTCGCATTCAAGATTTTGACAGAATTGTCAGACACAGAAGAACCCTTGGTAACAGAACGAGCTCCAACAACCCTTCCTGTAACTTGCCCTCCCGTCATTTCAACTCGGTTATGATCAAGCGTTACACCAGTTTCTGGACCTTGCCCGTCTCCCCAGTCTAATCCACCAGAGACAAAACCGTTAACGTTAGTATTAGTGAGAAAAACCTTATTATATGTTGCTGAACCAGTTCCCTGATGCACAGCCCCTGCAACATACTGACTCAAAACATCGCCGTTCTCAAGAGTGACGGTGTTATAGTCTGCTGCCCCTGTACCTCCTGAGCCAATAAGACCTCCATAGACCCAAGAACCAATTGAAATGCGAGAGTTTTCTGATTTTATAGTAACGCTATTACCACTAGACTCTGTAGCCCCTTTAGTATATGAAGAGCCCCCTCCTACATAACTACCGATAGAGATAATCCCGCCATTGTTCTTGATAATAACGGTATTATTACTGGCAGATGTTTTGGTGTCTTCGCTTGCATTTATCCCTGAGATGTAACCACCGATTACATATTGGTTGATGGTAACTTTGGAAGTTTCTGCTGAATCTCTTATGGAATTAGTAGCTTTTATGCAGTTTATACAAACAGTATTGCCGTTAGCCTGACCAGTGGCTTGGTTAAAACCACCCGCCACATAACCATTTACGGTAAGGCTTCCTGCCGTGCTTTCGAGATTAACAAAATTGTTATTTATATTCCAATAAAAATTTGGACTGTCTGAATAATATCCCGTCAACCCTCCGGCAACAAAAAGGTTTATAACTGAATTTGATGTTGAATCATTATTCGAAATCTTGACAGTGTTACCAATAGCAACTCTTTGAGTAGATGATGACTCGTTGCCCTCACTTCCTTTACCGGAGTTATATCCGCCTGCAACTCCATCTCCTTTAACAGTCACATTGGTAAGAGTTACCTGATTGCCAATAGCAACTCCCCCGTTCGTTGAATTATTAAAAAAACCCCCGTAAACATACCCATTAACAGTCGTGTTGTCTGCAAAAACGTAGTTTTCCTTCACATCGCCTAAACCAGTCGTATGACCGCCAATAACAAAACTATTAATTTCAGATTGATGGAGATTGACGTGATTGCCTGTTACCGTACCTTTTCCAGAATGCCAGCCGCCAACGACACCAGTGGCTCCTTTTAACGTAGTTTTCGTGAGGGTTACCACATTCTCGGTAATATTCCCTTCTCCTTCCGAAGAAGCGATATAACCGCCGTAGATATAACCCAAGACTCCAATGACTTCACCTGCTTCGTTTTTGTACTCAAAACCACCAACAGTTGAATTCTCTACCGTGACCTTATTCCCCGTCACATTTCCTGAAGGACCTTTTGAATAACCTCCAACTACGTAACTGATGACAGTTGTATCATCCTTAAGCGTAACGACATTACCTCTTACGTCACCTTGTCCAAGATGATAACCTCCGACGACTCCTCCGAGTCCGTTTATAGTAGCTTTCGTGAGGGTTACTTTATTCTCAATAATATTCCCTGCCCCTGTAGAGGCGATATAACCGCCATAAACGTAGTTATTAACTTTGGTTCCCGCATTAAGAAAAACCTGATTTTTTGTTATCTCGACTTTTCCTAAGGAACCATCATAGTAACCACCTATAGCTCCGTCTGCGACAGATACCCCAGGAGTTACCGAACTTCCGGGAGTTTCCGAGATTCCAAAAGTTACTGTATTTCCGAGAACAACACCGCTTGCGCCGGCGCTTAAAGATTCGATTCGACCACCATAAACATATCCGTAAGTAGTCGCGTTGACAATATTGACTGCATTAGAGGATATAGTTGTTTGACTAGTGTTATTAGTGCCTTCCGCACCGATAACATCTCCTCGATGGGAACCATTGCTAATACTGACTGTATTGTTTTCCGCTACACCGAAGCCTTCAACAACTTGGGCACCAATGACTTCACCTACGTACCAACTTTCATATTCAACCAGTCCGTCAACTTGTATTTGATTATTTTTTGCAGTTAGCGATCCACTGCCCTGAACTTTTCCGCCAATAATTCCACATAATGTAGATTTTTTGTCGTTGGGATCCTCATTGTTTAATATGACCTTGTTGCCGGCGACGATCCCTTCTTTTGTTGTGTCAGCCCAATTGGATAGAGAACCAGCTATGATCAGTCTCTCTATATAAGCGCTATTTAAATTTCCCCATTTTGACTCAACTATGTTCCCCTTAACAGCATAATCGGTGGCATAGCCCCCAATGATTGCCGAACTATCACCTTGATAAATGGACCCTGTAATTTCTATAAGATTAGCAGTAAATTCTTCCTGTCTAAATTGAAATACCCCCCCCGCTGATCTCGTGAGTTGTATTTTCGGTAGGCTGCGGAACTTCAGCTGCTTCGCTATTAAAAGCAAAAGAGGTTGAGAGTGCAACTAAGCAAAAAGGTAATACTGACAAATAGGGTAAATAATTTCTTTTAAAGCCTGTAACTTTCAGTCTAAGACAATCAGAACAACTTAAGTCGTAAAACTTGGAACGTTGAGTATGCGTAAACATAATCTTTCTCTCGGGATTGAATTTTTAGTTTAATGGTTTCATTTTAACCGTTTCTAATCCAAAGTGGTTAAGCAGGTCTGACATTATCATCACCACCGTATAGGCGATTCCAATAGCTTTATCCACACTAAAGTGCATCTTCATTTTGAAATGTCAATCGTTTTCTTTCTTCGCTGAGTGTGCATTTCAGAATCCCGCTTTTCATCTGTATTTTCGTTGAACTCGTTTTTTTAATAAAACAGCTTTCAACAATCGTATCCTTAGTGAAGCGAAGATCTCTGTGCTTGAACAACTCAAAGATTTTTGTCCCAGCAGTTTTTTCTGAAGGAGACTGCGGAAACGCCAACTCATTGTCGCATTGGGACATTTTAAATCCATCGCCAAACCTACAAAGCGATGGGATGCGAAAAAGTCGTGAGGTATCCCTTACCCTACGTTAACCCACAGATTACAAAAATAGAACCTCTGATAGAGGCTGAGAGTCCTGCTTATTCCCTCTGTAGTTCGGTCAGAGCAATGTTTTCAAATCCTGCCAAGGAATAGCGATGCAAAGTCTCTAAGAACTTTGTTCTTCTGGCACCGCCTAACTACGGAGATATTTCTGTGAATAATTCAGCGAACGAGGGGCTTTAGATCAATACTTTTATGTATTGTGTTAATTACAGCGTATTACCACCTTTTGTGTAGAGATTCCTTAAATAGATAGGGATAATCTGCAAAAGTTTCACATTTTCGTGCGGCTGATTGGATAAGTTTAAAATCTTTGAAAAATAAAGATATGGCGGAGACATTTGAATCTTTCGTCGTTGCGTAAAATCTCCCAAGAGAAAGGTCCTTCATGTTCGGCAAAAGCGTAGAGAAAAAAGAAAATCGAGGAGTAGTCATGTGCTTCCTCGTGGCGGTGTATACGATTACAAGTATCGTTTTTCTGCTTCAGGTCAATCAATACACACAGGATATTTACGATTTTCCCTACCTCGTCTCTTCTCAAGCCCGTATTATGAAAAGCAGGCTTTATGACTTCCGAAGTCTGACACCTGTGCTTTTTTCATCGAAGGATCTCAACTCAGCCCAACTGGAAAGCGCACTAAAGACGCAGGAAGCTCTCCAGCAGCAAAGCATTACGATTATCGAAGATCGCTATCGCGGCAGCCCGGAAGAACTGCAGGAATTAAAAGATGCATTGAAAAATATCGGTCAGCGCCGACGCGAGCTCGTGGAACTCACTCGCGAAGATCCCACCGTCGAAAACGTCATTAAACGCTATAACCAAATCGTAGAACCTGCATTTATTCATTTTGACGATATTCTTGATCGGATCGCATCTAACGCTGATCAGCGAGGCAGCGACATCAACGATAAATCCGATCGGAACATTTATGGGTTTGTGATCGGGACGATCATCATGGGCATCCTGCTCCTTTGGTTTATTTATACCGGCTCGAAAGACCTAAACCGTGCATATGTCAAAGGGCTCAAGCGAGATAAATTACTTAAATTGCTTTATGCCAACGTTGATGATGTTTTTATTATCTTCAACGAGAAAAAAGAACCCGAATACGTAAGCGACAACAGCCTTCGAATTTTGGGCTTCGATCCGGACGCAATTACAAATAACAAAGAAGAACTTTTGAACCGTTTCTACGATGAGGATAGAAATTGGCTCAGAAATATCTTGAATGATCGAACCATCATTAAAACTGCGACGCGAAATATCGAGCTTAAGGGCAGCAGCCAGACCTTCCAGTTAAGCGTCTATCCAGTTCGCCAAGGGCTGATTGATTGGACGGTAGTTTCATTATTTGATGAAACAGAACAAATTGCATACCAAAGAAACTTGGCCGATGCTTTGACAACGGCTAAGAATGCAAGTCAAGCAAAAAGCGACTTCCTCTCTCATATGTCGCATGAAATCCGAACGCCGATGAATGCCATCATCGGTATGACAACAATTGCTTTATCTCGAATTAGCGACAAACAAAAAGTTGAAGACTGCCTGAAGAAAACGCTTCTCGCCTCCCGCCACCTGCTGGGCCTCATCAATGACATCCTGGACATGTCCAAGATTGAGAGCAATAAGCTTGCACTATCTTATGAAAAATTCGATCTTCAAGAAACCGTCCACAGCATCTACAACCTGATTGAGCCTCAGGCAAAAGAAAAAGGCGTCAGCTTCGAAATCGTTACCAACGACGTCAATCAGGAATGCCTGGTCGGCGACCAGCTGCGCGTTAATCAGGTGTTTATTAACGTCATAGCCAATGCCGTTAAATTCACGCCTCGCGGAGGCAAGGTCACAATGAAGCTCTCGGAAAAGCAGACAAGTCCTGAGCATATTCATTTGCGCTGCATTATCAGTGATAACGGTATTGGCATGAAGAAAGACTTCTTGAGCCGCGTATTCCTGCCATTCGAACAAGAAACCGCAGAGATTGCTCAACATTTCGGGGGTACCGGTCTTGGTCTTGCCATTACCCATAACCTGGTCAATTTGATGGGCGGAAACATCGATGTCCAAAGTGAAGAAGGAAAAGGCAGCACTTTTACGATTGACCTTCCCTTCGGCATTTCCAAGGACTCTGCTAAACATTCGGAAAGCCTGCTCGAACTTCGTGCCCTTGTGATTGATGATGATAAAGATACGTGCGAACACGCCTGCGTCCTTCTGGATCAATTAGGACAAAAGACCGAATACGCATTAAGCGGCAAGGAAGGCATAGAAAAATTAAGCAGGCCATGCAGGACAATGATCCGTTCGACATCTGCTTCCTGGATTGGAAGATGCCGGAAATGGACGGCGAAGCAACCGCCCGAGAAATTCGTAAGATCGTGGGACCTGAAACCCTCATCATCATTATCAGCGCTTACGACTGGTCTCCGATCGAAGGCCGAGCCAAAGAAATCGGTATTAATGGATTTATTGCCAAGCCCTTCTTCAGTTCTTCCTTCTATAACTGGCTGTCCGACCCGAGCATTAAAGAAAACAAGGGCAGAGACAAGGACATTGTCGTTCAAGAAAACACCAAGAAGAAAAGAGTCCTCTTGGCTGAAGACAATGAATTTAATGCTGAAGTTGCTCAGGACTTCTTAGACATGGCTGGCTACACTGCAGAAGTTGTCGGTGACGGCGCACAAGCTGTCAAGGCATTCGAAACCCATGAACCCGGTTATTACTCCATGATTTTTATGGATATCCAAATGCCGGTGATGAACGGTTTGGAAGCCGCCCAAATGATTCGCGCTCTCTTAAGAGAAGACGCACACACCATTCCGATTGTTGCAATGACGGCAAACGCCTTCTCCGAAGACGTTTCCAAGTCGCTCAATGCCGGAATGAACGACCACATCTCCAAGCCGATTGACCTTAAGAAGCTTCATGCTGTCTTAGGAAAGTATGGCGACAGAAACGAGAAAACGGCTAACGAATAAGACGCTAATGCGCATTATTTAAATTCTCGGCGGTCTGCAATGACCGCCGAAATTCTTTATTGCGCCCAAAACGCAAATTTCCATACAGCAAAAGTCCTACGGCTCGCATTCCCAAGCCCTCACATATCTCAAAGGATGCCGGCCTCCTTTTAATCCGCCCACTAAGAAAACGTCGAGAGCCCCAATAATTGAAGCTCTCGACGCAGGTGTGGTTTGAGGCCGCTCTCTTAAGCGGCATCTGTCGGTTGGTTTTTATGCAGGGAGAAGTTTTTTAACGGTCTTCTTGTAGATCTCATAACAGTTCTTGACCTGATACGGATATCCGTACTCATTGTCTCCGTGCATATTTCCGCCGGAAGGTCCGAACGTGACAACAGGAATTCCGCAGGAAACTGCCAGAATATTAGAGTCGCAAACCGACGGGTCATAATCAATCGGAAGATCTTCGCCGGTGACTTCCTTGAAACTTTCCTGAAGTTTGACAACAAGTTCATGATCTTCAGGAACAGCAAAAGACTTCATGTAGGGGCTGTTGCGCGGTTTCAAATGGATATTAACTTTGTCTGCCAAGCCGAGTTTTTCTGCAGCCTCCTGCATCTGACGGATGCACATCGCTTCATCTTCTCCCGGAACAACATAGCGGTCCACAAACATGTAGCAGCTGTCTGGAACAACCAGAGCACCGGAATTGCCGCCTGCTAAGTAACGGACGCACCATGTGCCGTGATGAAGTTTGGGATGCGGGAGTGTCGGGAGTGCTTCAATCGCAGCGGCCAAGCGACCGGCAGAAATCAGAGCGTTTTCTCCGACTTCCGGGTAACGACTGGCGTGCCCTGCCTTGCCTTTAACCGTGATTTCGAAGCTGAAACGACCTCGGAAGCCCACAGCCACATTGTTGTAGCGGCACTCCGCCATGATGGCGTAATCCGCATGAACCACGTCTTCGTCAACGAGCTGATAGGTTCCTTTGCTTAATCCTTCTTCATCGGCGACAAAGCAAACCAAGATCTTTCCGGAAAACTCATCTTTGTGCTGAGCAAAGTACTCAACTGTCGAAAGGATTGCGGCGTCTCCGCCTTTCATGTCCATCGAGCCGCGGCCGTAGACTTTTCCGTCAATTTCGGTTGGCATAAAGGGATTGGTTTTCCAGTTCTTTAAGTTCACGTCAACAGTGTCAATGTGGCCGATAAGAAGCATGCTTTTGCCGGGCTTGCCGCTATCGAGTACTGTCCAAACAGAAGGACGCTGTCTGTCGGTATCTTCCGGGAAATAGCTGTAGTGAGGCTCCAGCCCCATGGAGCGCAGAACTTCGGCAACATAGTCTGCTGCTCCGACTTCGTGACCGGATACGGAATCAATGGAAATCAAGTCATACCAGCGCTGAAAAAGTTTTTCCATGATTTACTCCTTGGCAAGCTGGCCGTTAAAGCGGCCGCCTTCTTCCTGTTCAACCGTTTCTTCTTCGAGTTTTGCCATACCGATGCCGGTCAGTGCATAAACCGCGGACAGGATGATGGAGAGCCAAAGCATCGGAGCAAATGCAAAGAAAGCAATGTTGGCAACACCTAACGTGGAAGCTGTGTAAGAGCCCGTAGTAGACCACGGAACCAACGGTGCAAGACCGGTGCCGGTATCGAGCATCATACGCATCAGGTTCTTACGCTGCAGACCGTATTTGGGGAACATGTCCTTTGTCATGGAACCGACAACCGGATAGCTGACGTAGTAAGCGCCGGTGATCATGAAGAAGAGTGTGTGCAGACACATGACGCAGAAGGCCATGACGCGGCTGTTGCGGGCAAATTTTCTGACGTAGTCCAGTAAAACATCTGCAACGCCCGCGGTTCTCAAAGGAGCACCGAAAATAGCCGCTGTCATTAATAAGCCGATCGTACTTAACATGCTGGTAAAACCGCCACGGTTGAGCATCTTGTCAACGAAAGCAGAATCCGTGTGGATGCTAAAGCCACTGTACATGTAATTCATCATGTTCTTGAGGCTGACATCCTGAAGGAACATACCTAAGAATGCAGCAACAGCAATACCAGCAACGAATGTCGGAATGGTCGGTTTCTTCCAAGCGATCAGGCCGATTACGACAAACACCGGAAGCAGACAGATCGGATTGAGATTAAAGCTCTTCTCAATCGTTCTTAAAATTTCAACGTAAGTTGCGCTTTCAGCTGCAGAGCCGCCGCTGAATTCCAGACCGTAAACAAAGAAGAAAACTAAACTGATCAGATAAGCCGGACCTGTGGAAATCAGAGCATGTTTAATGCCTTCCATTAACGGTGTATCCGTCACGGTGGCAGTGATCACGGGAGAGTCGCTTAAGGGAGAAATCTTATCGCCGAAGAAAGCACCCACGCAGACCGCACCGGCGGCTGCCTCAACGGGAATACCAAGTCCTTCGCCCACGCCCATGCATGCAACGCCGACTGTAGCCAGCGTGCCCCAAGAGGTTCCTGCTAAAGTACTCATTAACGTGCAGAGAATACAGGCAACCGGGAGGAACAAGGCCGGAGTGATCACCTGCATACCGTAGTAGACCATGACCGGAATCGTCCCGGAGGCCATCCAAGAGCCGATGAGAATACCGACGGACAAAAGAATCAGCATTGCAACAAGCATCGAAGCGATGGTATCTTTGATGCCTTTTTGAACGCTGTCATAAGAAATACCGAAGGCACAAGCCATTAAGCACATAATGGCGCCGTCAACGGCAAGAACGATACGGGCATTAACCTTTAAAGCCATCAATCCGAAAAAGATTACGGCAATACCTACAGCAAGCATGGTCATAGCCTGCCACGGTGCTAAGCGGGAACTTGAGTTGGTTTGAGACATTTCGTCCTCTTGATATTGTTATGTTTCATTCCGGAGCTCCTCGAGCATCCGGACCTTAAAGGGAATATCAAAAGGAATAAGGTTCGAGACCTCGGGTAGCGCTCCACTGTTCAGTGACAGTCCGCCGAATGTTTTTCGACGGCCCAGGTCCGATCAATTTAGGAGAGATCGATCAGCCTTCGGCAAACTTTCCTTTTGCTGCCTCCCGATTCTCCTTTAAAGGAAGCAACTACTTATAAAGTCTGCACCTCTACCTGATCCCTTAATCTTAGAACTTCAGGTGCTCTCTTGGCATACATTTAGATACAAAGCACCTTATCGTTTTCCCGAGAATCGACTTTCGTTAATGAGCAGTCTGACAAATGAAAACGACTCCTCAAGTGCATTTTTCTAACATTTATCTAACATTCGATTTGTTAGATTAGATGGAAATTTGTTAGAAAAGCGTGTTAGAAAAAATTCCGCCGTACCACTGCTGATTCGGCGGAATTCGTTTTTATTCAAGAAATTACCTATTATGTATCATTCCCAAGCCGGAACTACTGCACCTTTAAATTCTTCCTTAATGAATTTAGCTACTTCCGGAGATTGGAATGCCTTCACAAACTTCTGGACGTCTGCATTATTAGCATTGTTTTCTCTTGCAGCAATAATGATCAGCGCATAAGGTGCTTCCTTAGATTCGTAGTAGAAGCCGTCTTTTTCCGGAGAAAGACCTGCGCTGATAACGTAATTCATCGGAATCGTAGCAATGTCGACGTCGGACAAACTCCTCGGCAGCTGAGCGGCTTCGAGTTCTTTAAATTTCAGATGCTTCGGATTGTCGATGATGTCGGCAACCGTAATTGCAGAGCCGTCTTTTCCAGGCTGCAATTTAATTAAACCGGCTTTTTCAATTAACTGAAGTCCGCGGCCTTCGTTGCTCGGGTCATTCGGGATCGCAAACGTTGCGCCGTCAGGAATGTCCTTCAGACTGTGAATATTTTTTGAATAAAAACCCATCGGCTGAACAACAGCTACACCGATATTTTTGAGGTGTGTACCCTGCTGCTTGTTGAAATTGTTGAGGAACGGCTCGTGCTGATAAATTACGATATCTAAAGAACCCTCTTCCAAGCTCTTGTTCGGGGAAATGTAGTCCGTAAATTCAATGACCTTAACGTTTAAGCCTTGTTTCTTAGCTACTTCTGCGGCCTTTTGAACATTCGCTGCGTGAGGGCCTGCGGTCGCACCGACTTTAAGTTCGGCGGTTTTTTTATCGCCGCATCCGGAAAGAAGGAGAGGAACGGCAATCACTGCTGTGGCAGCCAGTTTTAAAAATTGGAAACGTTGCATGCTTTTCACCTATTACAAAGTTAGTTGTTTAATTTTGTCGGGACTTGAAAAGCGGGCGGTTTTTGGATGTACCTTCACTCTGCTTACTCTTATCCCGAGTTAAAGATGGATTTTGGGAAAGACAAATAGAGAAGTCAGTAAGACATTCCTTAGCAGAAAGTCAGACTCACATTCGGCACATTCGATTGGACAGCACAAGGCATTCGCTGTGAAGCGAAGCTTTAACGGTGTGGGTCAATGTGCTGTTCATTTTCAAAGTTTCAACGAAGATCGAATGGTTTCATTTTATGGACAAAAAAGAAGTAAAAACGGAAACGCGAATACGATTTTTAAATAGCAACTCTGTATTGCTTAAACACTAGCCATCTTAAAAGAAAGCCAATTTATCAACAGGGCCCGTAAAACACCGTCATTCATGACGGTGATATAAGGGCCTC
>OGLC01000902.1_pt1 | contig 18072 bp, 15 predicted proteins | sample 1572751 | NCBI WGS metagenome assembly OGLC01 (sample SAMEA2581897, study PRJEB24529) | metagenome | biome: Human gut stool | place: China | collected 2011
AAGCTGTTCCGTGATTCGCAGGGTAGTCAGTTTCATGCGGCCCTGTGGGTGACGCAGACGGAACCACAGTTTCTGATAAGGCAATTCCAACTGCAGCATTTCCTCATTGGTCTTTCTGGATACCTTATGGCGCAGAAATTTGAGCGGGTCAAAGCCCGGCACCTTGTTCAGTTCTGCCACTGCCGGAATTGTTTTGTACATCATAGGCATCGGATTACTTTTTTCGTTCATGTTGGAAACTCCTTTCTGACATAAAAATAGGAGACGCCAAGTGCTATTTCTGCATCTGACCTCTCTTTTTTAACTTGCGTTCTTTAATTGTTCTTCCAACGCAGCCGGAATGGGGATACCGGCTTTCTTTGCGTAGGCTTTGAAATACATCTGAATACGCATACCCAGCAGCGTATTCCGCTTGCCGATCTCATTACGATGGATTGCCATAAACAATACCTGTTTCTGCCCAATCAGAACCACCCGCTTTTTGGCACGCGTGATTCCGGTGTAGAGCAGATTACGGTACATCATGATGGTGTGCGCTTTGAGCAGCGGCATAATAACGGTCTCATACTCAGAGCCCATAGCCTTGTGGATCGTAGTAGCATAAGCCAGATCCACATTGCTCAAATCATCTACGCCGTATTCCAGTGTTCTGCCAGCGCCAAAATCCATGCCGATTTTTTTACCCTGGTCAGTGTCCTTAATATACCGGATGAAGCCCAGATCTCCATTAGAGACCTTTTCTGTGTTCTTGGTCTGCATGATGCGGTCATTGACCCGGAATATCCTGGGGCCAAACTTGATTTCTTCCTCCGCAGAGCGGAATGGGTTGACCAATTCACGAATGGTTTCATTCAGCTGTTCCGACGACGCGGCGCCTTCTGAACGGAAAGGTGAAAGAATCTGCACATTCTCAATGCCACTCTCCTGTATCTCCAAACAATACCGTTCTGTAATCTTTTCAGCGGTGTCTTCCTGACTATCACCAGACACGAAAACAAAGTCCGGTCCGTAAAACAGTTTGGTATTGCCCTCGTTGATAAATTTGGCGTTATAGGCAATCAGACTGTCCTTCGACTGACGGAAAATCTGATCCAGCACCGTTACCGGGACGATTTGGGTCTCGATGATCTCACGAAACACATTTCCGGCTCCTACGCTCGGAAGCTGATCTGGGTCGCCTACCAGTACGATTCTGGCATTTGCCTTCATGCGCTCAAAGAATTTCTCGGCAAGCCACATATCCACCATGGAAAACTCATCCACAATGATTAAATCGGCCGACAGTGGCTCTGACTTTCTGTTCCGGCTACCCTCATCCTCTTCACTGGTCAGTCCCAGACCACTGTGTAATGTTCGGGCATCCTCAAAGCCGGTACTCTCCGACATCCTGCGGCTTGCCCGACCGGTAGGCGCCATAAGAGCAATTTTGTCATCAGGGTGCAGCCGCCGGTAAACCTCAAGTATCGTCCGCAGCACTGTTGTTTTACCAGTACCAGGAGAACCCGTAATCACTGACAAGCCATGCCTAAATGCTGCATAGACCGCAGCCTCCTGCTGTGCAGACAGGCGCAGTCCCATTTCAACCTTGACCTGTTCCAGCACCGGCGCAATATGCTCTACTGGCATCTGGGTGACCAGACGCTGGGCGATCCGGCGCGCCGTTTCATCCTCTTGGGCAAACACTCTGGGAAGATAGATATTATCCTTCACGGAAACGATTGCTCCATTCAGGATCATTTCCTGCATCATATCCCTGACTTCCTGCTGATGCAGGCGAAGCTCCGGTACAGGTATCTTCTCATTGAGCAGTTTCAGCGCTGATTTCTCCAGTTCTTCAGAACTGATGTACAGATGGCCTCGTTTACTCTTGCCCTCATCCAGCGCACAAAAGACAGCCCCTTTGATACGCATGGGGTCATGGAGATCGCCCCCGCTCTTTTGTACGATTGCATCTACCCGCCGAAATCCAAAGCCGGAGATCTGGCAAAGCTCAAATGGGCTCTTTTCCAAAATCTCTACGCTGGTCGGGCCGAAATATTGATATATTTTCAATGCCGTCTTGGGAGTAATCTTAAACGGTGCCAGCAAGGTCATAATTCCTTGGAGCATACGGTTTTCTGCATAAGAAGCTTTGATGTCCTCCAATTTATTTTCCGTAATGCCCCGGATCTCCAACAGCCGCTCCGGCTGGTGTTCCAGAATATCCAATGTGTCCACACCGAACCGCTCCACAATGTCTGCGGCAGTTTTGGGACCAATCCCTTTGATAAGCCCGGAGGCAAGGTAGCCCTCTACGCCGTTTTTTGTTCTGGGCACAATTTCACGCCACTGCTCCACCTGGAGCTGGACACCATACTTGCCTTTTGCCCATTCACCATCCAGTTCCAACTCTACCGCATCTGTCCGTGGAATCTCATACCCCACAGCTGTAAAGCGGATCAAATGGTCTTTGTACCGCCTGTTTGACCTGGCCTCAGCTGGCACACTCTGGTCTGCGGTTTTTACACTGATGATACAAAACTTATTGGCAGGATTATAAAAAATCGTCCCGTCGTAGGTACCAATACAATTCATCCTTTTTCACCTCACTAAGCGGCCTCCATAATCGAGGCTCTAACACTGAACCGTCTGGATTCGGATACTGTAACAAACTGCTCGTAAATATCCGGATGCTCCAGTTTCAACCGAAGCAGGTTATCCTTGTCGATGACGGACTTGCGAACAGGGGTATAGGTAACCGTATAGTTCACTCCCTCCTGCTCACAGACTGCAGTGCAGCTGGTACCCATTTCCGCAATCAACAGCGCCTTCAGACGCTGAATATCCTTGTCGATTTCTTTGGAGTACACCTCTGCATTTTTCTTTTCATCCAGAAGCCGCAAATACTGCATAAGTTTTGCAGTCATATCCAGGTCAAGTGCAACGGCCGGGGCATTTTTATCTGCCGGGCCAAAGTGTTTGCGTGCGCTCTCAATAATCAAGGCCCCACTTTCTGTATAGGGCGGCGGCACATGGCGCTGCACATGGTTTTCCCAGAAATACTGCTCCAAAAAGACCATCTCAGCCTCATACTCGAAATCACGCTTGACCTCCCGGATAATAACTTCCTCCTCGTTGTTACCATACAGGCAGCAAAAGAAACATCGGTCAAGATCCGTTACTGCCATATAATGACGCCCCTGAGATTCATAGTAGACTGGAACAGTCTCCTTCCCATTCATCCACCAGTTATCTCTGGCATTATAGTTTGTGGTCTTGATCTCAAGGATCGCTGTGGTGCCATCCGGCAGTTCCACAAAGTAGTCCACATCAGCCAGCATCCAAGGATACTGTGGGTGCTGGAACATCTTTTTGATTTGGTAGACCCGATATCCGGTTTTCCGCTCGAATATCTTTGCTACCAGTGGCTCCAGCAAATGCCCCATTTCCATGGCAACCCAGTTGCCCTCATCATCTTCCACTGACGCTATGTTCAGTTTGTCGTAGTACAGATCCCTGGCTGTCCGGAATGGAGAAGTGCCAAAGATTGCTGATACATCGCTGCCGCCGATTCCACGGCGCCGGTAATCCAGCCAGTCTTCTTCTGAAAGATCTGCCGTTTCTACCAGCACCAGCGGTTCATGCCGCTTTCGTTCAGCACTATTGCTGCCAGACATATCAAATCCCCCTTCGTGATCTTCGGGGCAAAATAACTGCCCTCGCCATTGGTGCAACATTTTGGGGCCGGAGCGAAGATACTGCCTGTCTCTTCATCTTCCAGTCCGTGGAGTGTGCCGGCTTGACCCGCCGACCATTCTGCTTTCTTTTCTGCTTCACATTCATGTACATGACCTGCCTTTCTCAGTTTTGATTTATCCTTAAAGCCCTTTCAGGCTTACAGGCAATAAAAAAGCGAGAATGACAGACGGCATAAAGCCTGGCGTCCATAGTTGCCTATGAACCGATGTCATTCTCGCAATGGTGGGTAAATCCCGTAAAATAAAAAAGCCAGCAATATACCGGCCTGAAAAGGCGCAGTGATACTACTGACACAAGTACAAAATTAACAGCGTGTGCAATGCAGTCATTACTCCGCAACACAAGCCCTAAAGCCTGTGTACCCTGACGGGCAACGCACAAAAATCAATTACATTGCAATTCTAACACAATATATAGTGCTTGTCAATTCAAACATTCTATATATTGATTTTTGGATTTTCTTTAAATTTTCTTTCCTCTTTGCAGAAGTTCTTTCTTCCCCGCCTATTTATAGGATGTATCGGATCATTTGGTAATACCGGATGATCCCTACGCTCTTTTAGTACCTTGACAAGTTCATAACCTCTATGGGGAGTTATACAGGAATTCTGGACAGTGTGCGATGACCACAGAAGCGCGCCCATAATCGAAGTGTTGCACAGCAGCAGCCTGAAATACACGGCAGAACCGTTCTGGCGTAGGAAATGGCCCCATTAGAGTTCTTTTGTTATTTCAATACCTCCTGACCTCAAGACCGTTTTCATTGTTTTTGTTGAAAACCTTCTTCTACAAATCGTAAGGGATCATTGTAATCGAAAAAAGGAGGACGATTATGGAGAAAAGAAAACCGAATGACCTACCGCCGGAGCAGTGCTTGGCTGTTGATACCGATACCCTTTGCAAACTGTTGTGCTGTGGAAGGCACACTGCAGTACAGATTGGGGATCTTGCCAATGCACGCATTACCATGAACACCCGTGTCCTATGGAGTGTCCAGCGTATCAAAGAATATCTTTATGATATTTCCGGCTAAATAACCATGCCAGTAAGGCGCACTACACTTTTATAATCAGGAGGTACCAGTAATGGCAAAAGTGAGAAAAGACAACAAAGGACGAAATCTTCGGCCCGGAGAAACACAACGGGCAGATGGCAGCTATATGTATGTCTACAAATTAGGCACTAAAAAGAAATATCTCTACGACTCCGATCTCGCAAGTCTTCGTGTCAAAGAAAAGCAGATCAACAAAGATAAGGATGATGGCATCCGTACTCAGGAAGCCATGAAGCTTACCCTGAATGATATGTTCAAGGTCTACATGAATAACAACATCAAACTGAAGCCCTCTACCAGAGCAAATTATCTTTACCTGTGGGACTTCTATGTGAAAGAAGAGCCTTTCGCTAACATGCCTCTTCCACAAATCCACAGAAGTGATATTCTCGCGTTTTATACCAAACTGCTGAAACACGGCTTTGCTATCAACTCACTGGAGAGCATCAACACCATTGTTCACCCTACGCTTGAAATGGCCGTGGACGACGATTACATCCGCAAAAATCCCAGCAAGGGCATTTACCGCAAGCTCAAAACGGATGGCAGCGCTCCAAAGCCTAAACGGCGGATCGCACTCACTAAAACGCAACAGCAGAATTTCCTGCGTTTTATTGCCAAGTCCCCTACATACAGCCATTGGCTCCCCATCATGACTGTGCTCCTTGGAACAGGAATGCGTGTAGCAGAATGTACCGGCATTACCAAAAGCGATATTAACTTGAGCGAAAACACAATCTCGGTCAACCACAACTTAATCTACCGGGTCATTGATGGAAAAGCCGGATTTCACATTACCACTCCCAAAACTGAGAGCGGTACACGAATTATCCCTATCCTCTATCCAGAGGTGGCCGAGCAGCTTCGCCTCCAAATTGAAACCATCGACGCATTGTATCCAGACGATCAACTGGTGTTAGGAGGAGTTCACGGTTTTGTTTTCCGCAACAGAACCGGCTCATTCATGAGCGCCCACAATATCAATCGGGCGATTGAGAGAATCAGCGTAACTTACAACATGGAGGAAATGGATCAGGCTGAACTGGAAGACCGTGAACCGGATCTGCTCCCTCATTTTAGTGTTCACAACTTGCGGCACACCTTCTGTACCCGGCTCTGCGAAAGCACCAACGATGTTAAATTCATTCAGCAAGTCATGGGGCATGCCGATTTCTCTACTACAATGGACATCTACACCCATATCACACAAGAGAATATGCAGGAGAAGGCAAAAAACATTAGTGTGAACATGAAGCTGATGTAAAAAGAAAGGCGAATCTGCATTTTATAAGCAGATCCGCCTTTCATATTGCTTCATCCGGTTTCGTAGGGTCTCACGCAAAAGTTGTAGAAAAGTTGTAGTAACGCGATTTTTTGTAGTAAATGACCTCTTTAGTACAGCTTTGCTCCTGCCGGAATACTGTCATCCAGCATCAAAAGATTTAAGCCTTCCCGTCCGTCATACTCGTACACTGCGGAAATCAACATACCCTCGGAATCAATACCCATCATCTTTCTCGGCGGCAGGTTTGTGATTGCCACACAGGTCTTCCCAACCAGCTCTTCCGGCTCGTAATACTCGTGAATACCGCTTAAAATGGTGCGTTTCCGGTCTGTTCCGTCATTCAGTGTGAATTTCAGGAGCTTCTTGGACTTCGGCACTGCCTCACAGGCTTCGATCTTAACCACTCTGAAATCAGACTTGCTGAATGTTTCAAAGTCTACATCATCTGCAAACAAAGGCTCGATTTTCACCTTGGAAAGATCAATCTGTACGCTTGGCGCGGACACGGTTGCATCCTCTGCAGAACCATTTACCGCTACTTTTTCGGCTTTGTTTTCAGCCCGCTTTGGTTCCAGGGTCTTCATTGTGGGGAAGAGGATGACCTCCCGGATACTGTCCGAGTTGGTCAGCATCATCACGCACCGGTCGATACCGATACCCAGGCCGCCCGTGGGGGGCAGGCCGTACTCCAGGGCTGTGATGAAGTCATCGTCCATCATGCCGGCCTCGTCGTCGCCCTTGTCCCGCAGCTCCACCTGCTTCTGGAAGCGCTCTCTCTGGTCGATGGGGTCGTTGAGCTCAGAGAAGGCGTTGCCCATCTCACTGTGGCAGATGAACAGCTCGAACCGCTCGGTGAGGCGGGGATCCTTGGGGGAGCGCTTGGCCAGGGGGGACACATCCACCGGGTGCATGGTGATAAAGGTGGGCTGGATCAGCTTCTCCTCCACCTTCTGGTCGAAGCACTCGTACAGGGCGTTGCCCCAGGTCTTTTCCGCCGTCTCGGGCAGCTCCACGCCAATGGACTTGGCGGCCGCCACGGCCTCCTCGTCGGAGGTGATGGCCATAAAGTCGATGCCGCAGTACTGCTTCACCGCCTCGTGCATGGGCAGGCGGGGCCAGCCGGGGGTCAGATCCAGCTTCTCACCCTGCCACTCCAGCTGATAGGTGCCCAGCAGCTTCTGGGCGGCGGAGGTGAGCAGATCCTCAAACAGGTCCATCATATCGTTGAAATCGGCATAGGCCTGATACAGCTCGATGGTGGTGAACTCCGGGTTGTGCTTGGGGTCCATGCCCTCGTTGCGGAAGATGCGGCCCACTTCATATACGCGGTCCATGCCGCCCACGATCAGGCGCTTGAGGTACAGCTCGGTCTCGATGCGCAGCACCATGTCCATGTTCAGGCTGTTGTGATGGGTGTAGAAGGGGCGGGCCGAGGCACCGATCTCAAAGGGGGTCAGGATGGGGGTGTCCACTTCGAGGAAGCCCTTCTCGTCCAGATAAGCGCGGATCTCCTTCAGGATCTGGCTGCGCTTGATGAAGGTGTCCTTCACCTCCGGGTTTGCGATCAGATCCACATAGCGCTGACGGTAACGCATCTCGGTATCGGTCAGGCCGTGGAACTTCTCGGGCAGGGGGCGCAGGCTCTTGGCCAGCAGGGTCAGCTCGGTGGCGCGCACGCTCAGCTCGCCGGTCTTGGTGCGGAACACCTCGCCCTTCACGCCGATAATGTCGCCCACGTCCAGCTTTTTAAAGGCGGCGTAGGCCTCGTCACCCAGCTCGTCGCGGCGGACATAAAGCTGGATATCGCCCTTGTCATCGCGCAGGTGGGCAAAGCTTGCCTTGCCCATGACGCGCTTGGACATCATACGGCCTGCCAGTGCCACCAGCTTGCCGCTGTCGGTCTCGTTGGGCAGTTCCTTAAATTCTTCCTTCAGGTCAGCAGAATACGCGTCCTGCGGGAACTTGGTCAGGGTAAAGGGGTCGTTGCCGGCGGCCTGCAGGTCGGCCAGCTTCTGGCGGCGCACCTGTACCTGCTCGCTCTCGGACAGACCCGCAGCGGGGTTTCTCTTTTGCTCTTCCATGGTTACTCCTACTTAGTTTGCAGAATGGGTGATAGCCAGCACAGTGTACTCCACGGTCTGGCCGGTGGGCAGCAGCACTTCGACCTTTTCGCCCACAGCCTTGCCCATCAGGGCGTGGCCCACGGGGCTCTCATCGCTGATCTTGCCGTTGAAGGCATCAGCCTCGGTGCGGCCCACGATATCGTATTCCTCGGCCTCGTCCTCGCCGGTCTCGCGGATGGTAACGTGGGTACCAACGGAGACATTATCCACGCTCAGCTCGCTCTCGTCGATTATAACTGCGTTCTTGATGGTCTGCTCCAGCTCGGTGATGCGGTTCTCCACCAGACCCTGCGTATTCTTGGCTTCGTCGTACTCGCTGTTCTCAGACAGGTCGCCGTGGCTGCGGGCTTCCTTGATCTCTTCAGCCAGCTCCTTGCGGCGGACGGTTTTGAGGTATTCCAGTTCCTCCTGCATTGCCTTCAGACCGGCAGCGGACATCTTGATCTCTTGTGCCATTTGAGAATCTCTCCTTGTTATTAGCTGTATTTGTTTCGCGCAGCCACAAAGCCGCACAGGAATGCCATTTTGACTACACTATTATAATAGCAAGCCGGTGCCTTGTCAACAAAAAAGGCGGCAGTATGGCAGAAAAAAGCGGCTCTTACCGCGCGCTTTTTCCATGCTGTCCCGGAAATCGAGCTTTCTCCTTTGTCTGCATGAAAATGCGATCCCGGAAAGTCCGCAGACCTTCCGGGATCGCTCTGACATCTTTTTACTCAGACCAGCTTTGGCACCTCTGCGGTCAGCAGCTCTGCCAGCCGGGCGTGACCCTTGCAAGTCAGGTGCATAAAGTCCACCTCGTTGAACTCGCACTCGGCGGCGTCCATAAAGTGCACGCCCTGCCGCTCAGCTACGATGCGCAGCTGCTCGGCGACCCCGCGGGATTTTTCCACGCAGCCTGCGCCCATGACGGCATCGTGGAAGCCGTCCTTGATGCAGGGCGGTGCCACCACCAAAATGTTGGGTGCCTTGCCGCCCCAGCAGTCCACGCTCTTCACCTTGAGCAGCAGCCGCTCCATGCCCGCGCCGATGCAGGCGGCGTTTGCACCAAAGCGCTCCTTGACGTCATTTGTGCCCAGCATGATGATGAGCAGGTCGATGACCTCGTGGCTCTTGAGCAGGGCGTAAGCCACGCTCAGCGCATCCATGGACTCATGCAGCGGGTCCACGAACACGGTGGTGCGGCCGGAAAGGCCCTCCTCGGTCACCAGATATTCGTCGCCCAGCGCCTTTTGCAGGCGGCAGGTCCAGCGCTCGTCCTCGTTGAAGCGGATGCCGTGGTCGGCACAGTCATTGGGGTCAGCACAATAGCCGTGGGTGTTGGAATCGCCCAGGCAGAGGATATGCGTTTTCATGGGAAATCACTCCTTTTCCATCGTCTGCCGGAAGTAGTACACAGCGCCCACCATACCGGCATCGTTGTGCAGCTGTGCGGCGCGAATTTCCAGTCCCTCGGCAAAGGCGGGCATGACGGATGCTTTCACCTTTTCAGCGATAGGCTCGATGAGCAGCTTCTGCTGGGCGGACACGCCGCCGCCGATCAGGATCAGCTGCGGGTTGAAGATATGCACCATGCCTGCAAGCCCCTGCGCGATCTCGTCCGTCCATGCGTCCAGCAGCGCCAGCACGGTCTTGTCGCCCGCCTCAGCGGCGGCAAAGATGGTACGACCATCCTTCCATGTCTGGTTTTCCTCCTGCGCAGCGCGTACCAGAGCGGTGGTGGCGGCGTAGCGCTCCCAGCAGCCCTTTGCGCCGCAGGTGCAGTCCACGCCGTCCAGCGCGTGGGTGCGGTAGTGTCCCAGCTCGCCGCCCAGACCCCGCGCGCCCTCCAGCAGACGGCCTCCGGTCAGGATGCCGCCGCCTACGCCAGTGCCCAGCGTCACGCCGATGACGTCCGTATAGCCCTGTGCACCACCGACCCACACCTCGCCCAGCGTCATGCAGTTGGCGTCGTTGGCTACCGTGACCGGCAGACCAAAGGTCTTTTCCAGCTCCGCCTTGATGGGTGCGCCGATGTAGTTGGGCAGGTTGCCGCAGGTGCCCGCCACGATGCCCTTGCGGCTGTCGATCTGCCCGGTGGCAGAAACGCCGATGCCCGCAAGGCTTTCCGCCGGGACGCTCTGCGCGGCAAGGAATGCCTGTGCGGCTTTGAGCACCGTGGTCAGGATGGGGGTGCGGTAGCCGTCAAAGCTTACGCTCTCTTCGGCTTTCGCCAGCACTGCACCGGCTTCGTCCACGATGCCCAGCTTGACGGCGGTGCCGCCGATGTCGATACCAAGATAGTGTTTCATAGCAGGCACTCCCCTGTGTTATTTCTTTGCGGCGTTGATGGCACCGGTAAAGCGTGCGGTGATCTCTGCCGGGCGGGTAATGGCACCGCCCACCACCAGTGCAAAGGCACCAGCTTCCAGCGCCTTGACCGCCTGCTCCGGGTAGTGGATATGGCCCTCGGCAATGATCTTTGCCGGGCACTCTGCGGACAGCTTGCGGATGAAGTCAAAGTCGATATCATCAATGCCGGTGGTCTCGGGCGTGTAGCCGCGCATGGTGGTGCCTACAAAGTCGGCACCGGCTTCGGCGCAGAGCATGGCGTTTTCAAAGTTATCGCAATCAGCCATCACCAGCTGTTCGGGGTACTTTGCCTTGATGGCGCGGATAAACTGTGCGGAGGTGGAGCCGTCCGGGCGCAGCGCACCGGTGCCCTGCACGGCAAGGATATCCACCCCGCAGGCCACCAGCTCGTCCACTTCCTTCATGGTGACGGTAATGTACATGGGCGTGCCGGGGTAATCCTTTTTGATGATGCCGATGACCGGCAGGTCCACCACCTGCTTGATTTGGGTAATGTCCCGCACGGTGTTGGCGCGGATGCCCACAGCGCCGCTCATAGCGGCAGCTTTTGCCATCAGGGGCATCACGCCGCCCTCCTTGGTATACAGCGGCTCGTGCTCCAATGCCTGACAGGACACGATGAGTCCGCCCTTGATCTGTGCAAACAGCTTTTCCTTATCCATGGTCTTACTCCTCCATTCTGATTTTGACGACCGCCTTGCGCACGCTGACGCAGCCGTGCTGTACAAGGCCGGGTTTATGCAGTTCCTCCGGGAAGAACAGCACAAAGCGTCCCTCGCCCAGTGCACCGGTCACTACGCTGGCGCTGTCCTGAAAGCCGCAGTCCCCGGTAAACTCCCCGATCTCCGCGCCGGGCAGATTGGTGTAGCCCCAGCCCTCGCTGCCGGTAAGGTCTACCTGTAAATCAGCATAAAGCTTGTGGTACTCCGGGTGGTAGCCCGCGTCCGGGTGCAATGTGGCGTCCATCAGGTTGATGAACACCTTGTCGCCGTCCACCTCGGTGCGTCCCAGCGGCAGGTCGGCAAGGTCGTGGGTCAGCAGATAGTCAATGGCGGTATCCAAGTTGGGGTGCAGCCCCCTGTACCGGCCAAGATGCTGCAGGGTATCGCAGATCATTCGCGTTTCCTCCAATAAAAGAAGCGCCCGCCTCCCCTCTGAAAAAGAGACGGAGAGGGGCGCTTTTATCCTGTTACAGCTTTGCGATGGCAGCTTCGATCATGGCCTGTGCCTCGGCCACAACGGCTTCATCCTCGGGGATCAGGCCGGGCATCGGGGCGCGCACGCTGCCCAGCTCCAGCCCGTACATCCGGCGCAGGATCTCCTTTTGCACGGCGTACAGGTTGCCGTGGGCAGAGCACATCTTGTAGATGATGCGGTTTGCCTCGTACTGGATGGCACGGGCCTTTGCGATCTCGCCCTTTTCCAGATGGGCGTTCATAGCCAGATACAGCTCCGGCATTACGGCGTAGGTGCCGCCGATGCCGCCGTCTGCACCGATGACGCGGCCGGAAACGAACTGCTCGTCCGGGCCATTGAACACCACAAAGTTGCCCTCGCCGCGGGCGGCAATGCCGGCATCCTTGAACATCTGGATGTCCTGCGTGGGCATGGAGCTGTTTTTCACGGCCACCACGTTGGGGTTCTTCAGCATCTCGTTCAGCAGGCTCATGGTCAGCGCCGTGCCAGCCAGCTGGGGGATGTTGTAGATGACGAACTCGGTGTTGGGTGCTGCTGCGGACATATCGTTCCAGTACTTGGCAATGGCGTACTCCGGCAGGTGGAAGTAGATGGGCGGGATGGAGGCAATGGCGTCCACGCCCACGCTCTCGGCGTGGCGTGCCAGCTCCATGCTGTCGGCGGTGTTGTTGCAGCCAACGTGTGCAATGACGGTCAGCTTGCCTTTGGCTTCGCTCATCACTGCCTCCAGCACGGCCTTGCGCTCGTCCACATGCTGGTAGATGCACTCACCGGAGGAGCCGCCCACATACACGCCCTTGACGCCCTTGGCGATCAGGTGGCGGGTCAGCGCCTTGACGCCCTCCACCGAAATGTTGCCCTCTGCGTCATAGCAGGCGTAAAAGGCAGGGATGACACCCTGATATTTTTTGATATCTTTCATGTTTCAAGCCCTTCTTTACAATCAGTAATAAATCAAGATAAAATAGTCGTTCGTATCAAATTCTGACGCTTTCCGCTCCGGGCGGGGGTATTTTTGCCCTCTTGCGGCGGTCGCAATTTTAGCCCTTGACCGCACCCATTGCGATGCCCTTGGTGAAGTACTTCTGGAAGATGAGGAAGATGATGATGATAGGCACAGCAGCCAGTGCGGCACCTGCCATGATCAGACCGAAATCGGTGCTGTTCTCCGCCTGCAGCTTTGCAATGCCCAGCGAGATGGTCAGGTTGCTGGTGCTGGACAGCATGATCAACTGCATGAAGTAGTCGTTCCAGCTGTTGATGAAGGTAAAGATGGCCAGCGCGCCGATACCGGGCTTGACCATGGGCAGCACGATCTTGACAAAGGTGCGTGCCTCGCTGGCACCGTCGATGCGGGCAGCTTCCAGCATTTCGGTGGGGATGCCCTCACTGAACTGCTTCATCAGGAACACGCCGAACGGCCAGCCCACAATGGGGAAGATGACCGCCCAGATGGTATTGTACAGGTTCAGTGCGCTCATCTCCCGCAGCAGGGGGATCAGGATGACCTGCTTGGGCAGTGCCATAGCGCAGACGATGAGGGTGAACAGCAGCTTGCGGCCCACAAAGCGCTTCTTGGCCAGCGCATAACCGGCCATGGCGGCGGTGATGCAGGTGAAGATCATGGACATGACGGCCATGAACACAGTGTTGATCATCCAGCGGATGGCAGCGGGAGCCATGGGGCCTACCGAGAAGTAGACGGGCTCGCCGTTGGCGCTGAACTTGGAGCCGAAGGGCACGGCCAGCTGCCACAGCGGGGCACGCTTACCGGCAAACAGCTTCTGGTAGTTGGTCAGTACCCACTGGCTGGGCCACCACTCCGGGGTGGTCGCATTGATGGCGGCACCGGTCTTGAAGGAGCCGGTGATGATCCAGTACAGCGGGAAGGCGAACAGCACCGCCATGATGCTGATGAGGATGATTGCCAGAATGGCGTAGGCGCTCATCTTTTTCAGTTTACTGGGATGGCGCTCCAACGGTTTTTGCTTTTTTGCAGCAGTTGCACGCATTGTTCCGCACCTCCTTAATTATCCTTGTTGCCCAGCTTGAACTGGACAGCAGACAGAATGGCGATGATCACCGCCAGCACCACGCCCATGGCGTTGCCGTAGCCGTAGCGGTACAGCTTGAACGCGGTGTAGTAGATGTAGTACATAATGGTGTCGGTGCTGTGGTTGGGGCCGCCGGAAGTCAGCAGCTGGATCAGCGCAAAGCACTGGAAGGAGTTGATGGTGGTGATGACCAGAATGTACAGGGTGGTGGGCATAATGGCCGGCCACTTGATCTTCCAGAAGCACTGGAAGTCGGTCGCGCCGTCCACCTCGGCGGCTTCCACGATGGACTGATCCACGTTGCCCAGTGCCGAAACGTACAGCACGATGGGCTGACCCACAGAGGTAGTGAGCAAAATCAGGATGATACAGCCCAGTGCGAACCGCTCGTCACCCAGCCAGTTGATATTCTTGTCCAGAATACCAAGGCTCTTGCCCAGATAGTTGAAGATGCCGTAGTAGTTGTTGTACATCCACTTCCACACCACGGTAACAGCGACAGAGCCGGTGACCACGGGCAGGTAGAACACGCAGCGGAAAAGGCTGGTGGCCCACTCCGGCAGGTCTACGATGGCGGAGGACACCCACAGCGAGAAGATGCAGGTGATGGGCACCGACACGATAACGATGACGAAGGTGTTCTTTAATGCACCAAGGAAGATGGGGTCGGCAAACAGGGTCTTGTAGTTTGCCATCCCCACAAAGATATCCGCGCGGTTCATGGTGGAGTCAAAGAAGCTGGTCACCACGCAGAGGATCATGGGGTAGATGACGAAGCCCAGAAAGAAGATCAGGCTGGGCAGCAGGAAGCAGTAGGAGGCGAAGGTTTCGCGCCGTACCAGCGCACTGCTGCGTTTGGGCTCTTTCATTGCCGTCTTTGCAGCCAAGAGGATCACCAGACCTTTCGTTTGAGAGTGTTTTTTCCGTAAAAAGGCCCCTCCCTCACCCGGAGGAAGGGGCCATGCAGTTCAGCTGTAATGCAGTTCAGAGAAACTAGCGCTTATGCCTCGGCAGCAGCGGCTGCGTTTGCGTTGTCCACAAAGGTCTTGACGGCAGTCTCGACGGCCTCGCCGGATCCCACGCGCTGCAGCATGTTCCACCACTCGGTACGGGCAGTGGTCCAGCCCGGGGTGATCTGGTAGTAGTCGCCCAGATAGCCCATGAACTTGCTGTACTCGCTCATGACCTCGTTGCCGGCGTAGATGTCGCCCACGCTGGTGCGGACGGGGAAGTAGGTGGAAGCCAGCACGCTGTCCTTGACCTGAGAGGGATCGGCAGCGATGAACTCAATAAAGGTCTTTGCAGCCTTGATCTTGGCCTCGTCGCCGTTATCAAAGATGCCGAAGCCCCAGATGCCGCCGCACAGCTTCGGGTCGCCGCTTTCGGTGGGGAATGCCATGGGGAAGATCTCGTCGCCGCTGATGGTCTGGCCTGCGGCAGCGGTGTCAGCGTTCAGCTGCTGTGCAATGTTCCAGCAGAAAGCCATCTGCAGGGTGCCGTTGCGGAACAGGGTGATCTCCTCGCCGCCGTTGATGGAGGGATCGAAGTTGACGCCCTTTGCATCGTACAGAGCCTGAATGGCCTTGATGTTCTCGGCAGAGTCGGCGGTGTACTTGGTGTGGGCTGCATCGGTAAAGGTGCCGCCGTACATATTGTTGATGATGGCGCGGGTGCCCTGGTCGCCGCCCTGACCGCTGCAGTAGATGGCTGCTACGTTCTCGTAGCCGCCCTTGTACAGTGCGTCCACAGTGTTCAGGAAGCCCTCGGTGCTCCAGGTGTGCTTGTCAGTATCAATGTACTTGTCCGCGCCCACTTCCTTGACCTTGGTCATGTTCACGGCCATGCAGTGTGCGGTCATGCACAGGGGATACTCGTAGTAGTCGCCCTTCTCGTTGTGGCAGGCAGACTCCACAGAAGCGTAGATGTCCTTCTTGGCGTCGTCGGTCCACAGGTCGTTCAGCGGAGCCATAACGCCCTTGGCACCCCAGTTGGCCACCAGACGCTCGGGGCCTTCCATGACCAGATCGGGTGCGCTGCCGCCCTCGATGGCGGTGTTGACCTGGTCATCGCCGTTGGTGTAGTCCAGATACTCCACGGTGACCTTGATGTCGGGGTACTTGGCATTGAAGCTGGAGATCAGCTCCTGCACAGTCTCATCTTTGCCCCAACCGCCGATGGGGTATGTCCACAGCTTGATGTTTGCGCCAGCTGCGGTGCTTGCCGCTGCAGCAGAGGAAGCGGTGGAGGAAGCAGCAGTGCTGGTGGAGGAGGAACCGCCGCAGGCGGCCAGTGCACCGGCAGCGCCCAGCATACCGGCAGCCTTCAGGAACGAACGGCGGGAAATGCAGTTTTTCATGATAGTTTCTCCTTGCTCTCATCAATTCACGTTGTGGCAGCGGCTTGTGCGGGCGGCTGCCTTTGATGGTTCCATTATAGAAAAATATTTTCATTCTGTCCATACTTCCTTTTCCTAAATTTTTCATTTTGCAACTGTGCAGGTTGTACAAGATTGTGGGATATCAGAAAAAACACAATATTTTCATCCACTTTACTTGTCAAAATAGTTACAAAACGGTACACTTTCCCCAGCTGTTCTGAAAATCACTTTCAGCTTTAAAATTGTAAAAATGAAAAGCATTTTCACTATTTGGGGCATTTTTTCCTTCAAAACTGTGCCCTCTGCACAGAATCGGCGGGTAAAATGTGTTCATTACGCCTCTTGCACAGCGGCGCGGTTTCTCTTATACTTTTATATAAGAAGGTAAGCACGAACACGGCACCGGCACCGCCGGCGGCCTAAGTCAGGAGAGGGAAGAATGTCTACAAATTTTTGGGAGCTGCTGCAGCAGCATCAGGGCGACCTGACAAAATCCGGCCGCACGGTGGCCGAATATCTGGTGCAGCACGCTGCGGAGGCACAGTATCTGTCCATATCATCGCTGGCCAGAGAGTGTCAGGTGGCCGAGGCCACGGTGTTCCGGTTCTGCCGGGCGCTGGGCTTTGAGGGCTACCCCGAAATGCGCATTGCGCTGGCGCAGGCCAATGCCACCGGTGTGCTGGTAAACCAGCAGGAGCCCGCCCCGGACGCCGACACTGCCACCCTGTGCGAGCACGCCTCAGCACTGTTCATGACCGCCATCAATGGCACCCAGAACGCCCTTTCGCCGCAGGCGGTGGATCAGGCTGTGGCGCTGCTGCACAGCGCCCGGCAGGTGTTCGGCATGGGACAGGGCGGCAGCATGGCCGCCGCCAAAGAGATCTGCGCCCGGTTCGCCTGCATCACCAACAAGTTCCGTGCCACCGCCGACAGCCACATGCAGGTCATGGCGGCCAGCCTGATGACCGAGCAGGACGTGGTGCTGTTCGTCTCCTACTCCGGCGCTACCCGGGACCTGATGGAGACCCTGCGCACCGCCAAGGCCAACGGCGCAAAGATCATCCTGATCACCCACTACGAGGACTCCCCCGGCGCAAAGCTGGCAGACATCGTGCTGCTGTGCGGCGCACAGGAAAGCCCGCTGGATTCCGGCAGCATCCCCATCAAGGTGGCGGTGCTGTATGTAGCCGAAGTGCTGGTGCTGCGGTACATTCTGGACGATAAGCCCGGCAGCACCGAAGCGCAGGAGCACACCACCGAGGCGCTGGCTGTAAAGATGCTTTGAGCATCGAACTAAAATTTTAGGGATAACGGAGCATCCGGGAATGCTCCGTTATCCCTTTTTTACGCAATCATAACCCCGCGTGAAAACGCGGGGTTTGCAGAACGGCCCCATAGGGGCCATAATACCAGCCGCGCCTAAAGGCGCACAATGAGCGACGTCAACCGCACACTGACGTCGCTTTTACTTTCTCATACTATCTGCAGGAACTTCTGGCGAATCGTCGTCATCGAAGTCAGCTACATTCTTGAACGGATCTTCGTATTCCTTGAAGCTCAACTGGTCGCACATCTGATCGTTGATCTCTTGTTCCTGAATGTATTTGCGGATTTTGGCTTCGTTACCGCCTACTGTATTTACGTAATATCCTTTTGCCCAGAACACTCTCCTGCCGTATTTGTATTTTAAGTTTGCATGTCGCTCGAATATCATGAGCGTGCTCTTCCCTTTGAGATATCCCATGAAATCTGCCACTGCAAGTTTTGGCGGTATTGACACAAGCATATGGATTGAACCTCCTTTTGCTTTAGTATGCGGTTGGCGTTACCCGCTTCTAATTATAGCAAAAGGAGGTTCTTTTTCTACCGTTTCAACGCTACGGCTCTATTCT
>OGLC01000924.1_pt1 | contig 17731 bp, 17 predicted proteins | sample 1572751 | NCBI WGS metagenome assembly OGLC01 (sample SAMEA2581897, study PRJEB24529) | metagenome | biome: Human gut stool | place: China | collected 2011
GGAAAGGTTTTTTATTTTAGGGGAGATAATATAGAAAAATAGTAAATTGTTTGGCGAGTTAGCATTGGCAAACTTTATTAAATTTGGTATTATTAATAATATAAAAATTTTAGGAGGCATTTTTGATGGAATCAATTAAGGAAGCTGTTGAGTATTTTCATAAAGGCGGGCTGGTAATGTGGCCACTGTTATTGTGTTCAATAATAGTAGTTACTATAGCCATAGAGCGGTATTTGTATTATAAAACTGCTGATTCTGGTTCGTTATTTACTCAGGAATTTTGTACTTTAATTGGTAAAGGTGATGTAACAGGTGCGGCACAGTTAGCAGCTGCAGCTACAGGTGAGTGTGCACGTATTCTCTGTGAAACAATGGCTATGTCTGGTGATTGTGCAAGGTATTCCGCCTACATGGAATCTCAGGCAGGTCTTGTAATTGCAAAATTGCGTAATCGGCTGCATTATCTTGGCGTTATCGTTACAATGTCACCATTACTTGGATTATTAGGGACAATTATTGGTATGATCGGTTCTTTTAGTATTTTTAACTTGCAGGAAGGTCAGCCGATGGCAATTACTGGTGGTATTGGTGAAGCCTTAATTGCAACTGCCAGCGGTTTATGTGTGGCCATTTTAGCATTATGCGCGCATTCTTATTTTGCGCAGCGTCTGGATACTTCCATAACTAATATGGAACAATGCTTTTCGGCTTTGCTGGAGGCTGAAAGCAGAGGTGACATCTAATGAAACTGCGTGATAGCAGAAGCCTTAAACAACCTGAGCTAATGATAATACCAATGATCGATATTATGTTTTTTCTGCTGGTATTTTTTATGCTTAGTACGATGTATATGGTTGATTTAAAAACAATTCCTATAAAGTTGCCTAAAGCGGAATTTTCGGCAGTTGACACTCAGACAACCTTTGCCGTTTCTGTAAAAAAGGACGGTAGCATTTGGCTTGGTGATAAACAGACTGACATTGCCAGTTTAACTATGCAGGCAAAAATGGAACAGAAAAACAATCCGCGTTTTTCAATCGTTATTAGGGCAGACAAAGATGCAGATTATGGTAAAGTCATAACTTTGCTGGATAGATTAAAAGGTGCAGGAGTTCAAAGGTTTGGTTTAGCAACGGATGTAGGAGCTGGTGAATGATGGATGACTCTAAAAAGAGGTTCCAAATAGGTTTTATTGGCTCATTAGGATTTCATTTATTTGTATTTCTTGTTTTGGCGTTTGCCGGTCTATTCGCTGCTAATCATGTTGATGATAAGATCGTCGAAATAGCAGTTTTTGGCGGTGGCGGAGGAGGCGGAGGAGGCGGCGGCAGCGGTATGAAGCCAGCCGATGCTACAGAAGCAGATTTGGCAGCAGCGAAAGCGAATGCCTTGCAAAATAAACAGCATAGTGCTTCGCAGCCACAACAGCAGATAAAAAAATCCGGCCAAATAAATACTGACGATATAATTGAAAAAACTAATCGTCAGGAGCAAGTGTATCAACAACAGCAGAATAATCAAGTCAATGAAAATGTATCTGAGGAATTACAGACCCAAAGTAAAAATATTGCCGGTGCTGATGTGAAAGAAAATACTGGCAGTGGTGGTGGTTATGGTACTGGCCAAGGAAGTGGATATGGAAGCGGCAGTGGTTCTGGCAGTGGAACTGGAACAGGCGGCGGACATGGTGCTGGAGTGGGTACTGGTATAGGTGACGGAACAGGTTCTGGAATGGGTACTGGAGAGGGTGGCGGCTATGCTGGCGGTGATCCTTCGGCAAACCCTGCTATTCCTCCGCGTTTGTTAAAAAGTCGTCAACCTAGCTATCCAAGCAGCGCCAGAAGTGCCAGCATTGAAGGAACGACGACAGTGCGCATTTTGGTAGGCTACGACGGTGAAGTTGAATCTGTCATTGTCGCAGAATCTTCTGGTAATGCTGCTTTAGATGCTGCTGCTGTTGATGCATGCTATGGCTGGCGTTTTAGCGGTGCTAAAAATGGTGTTGGACAAAAAATACGTTGCTATACATATGTTCCTATTACTTTTAGGCTAAGATCAATTTAAAACTTAATAAGAATCTCCATTGGTTTTTTCTGAATTTTATGCTATAATGATACGGTAATTTGATATTATTAGGTGCCCGTGAGGGCGTAAATGGCAAGATCGGTGTAAATCCGACACGGTCCCGCCACTGTAATGACGCTGCGGCGTTTAAGTCAGATGCCTGCCTATGTGTAGAAGCTGTATCCACGAGTGATGGAGATGGCAAGAGAGCTGTGTCTTTTAAGGATAAGTATGCGCTTGTATCTTTGTGACTTCTGTCGGAAACGGCAGGAGTCTTTTCTAATTATTAGTAAAAAATACTAGGTGGCAGAATGTCTTTAGCAAGATGTTTGTTCAGGAAGAGGTTGACGCATGGAAGAATATCAGATTTCTCAAGGGAAACGTTTGCGTTATGGTTATACAACTGGAAGTTGTGCGACTGCAGCCTCCAAGGCTGCTGCAATGATGCTTCTGACAGGTAAACGTGTTGATTTTGTTCAGATAGATACCCCAAAAGGTATTATACTTAATTTGGAACCAGAAGATGCTGTTATTACTGAAATGAGCGTAACATGCGCTATTCGTAAGGACAGTGGCGATGATCCTGATGATACGAATGGGATATTGATTTATGCTACTGTAGAAAAAACAGCAGAAAAGGGGATAAATTTATTAGGCGGTATTGGCATTGGCTATGTAACTAAACCAGGATTGGCCTGTACTGTTGATGGACCTGCCATTAATCCGACACCTCGGAAAATGATTGTTTACGAACTTGAAAAAGTAATGAAGTCTGCAGGATATGAACAAGGGTTAAAAGTTACTATTTCAGCTCCTGAAGGCGTTGAAATTGCCAAGAAAACTTTCAATCCACGTTTAGGTATTTTAGGTGGCATTTCTATTTTAGGAACCAGTGGAATTGTTGAACCAATGAGTGAAAAAGCTTTGATAGAAACAATGTATGTGGAAATTGATACACAGGCAGCGTCTGGAAATAAAAATTTGCTGGTGTTTTTTGGCAATTATGGAGAAGACTTTACTCGTGATGTACTGGGACTTAATATTGATGATGCTGTGACCTGCAGTAATTTTGTTGGGGAACTTTTAGATTATGCGGTTTATAAGGGTTTTGAGACCTTGCTGTTAATAGGCCATTCAGGAAAGCTGGTAAAACTAGGGCAAGGTGTGATGAATACCCATTCAAAATATGCTGATTGCCGCACAGAGTTAATGGCTCTTTTGGCACTGCTTACCGGTGCTAAAGTGGAAGTTGGTAAAGAAATTATCGATTGTCCGACTACAGATGAAGTAGTGAAGATTTTGCAGCGTGAAGGTATTTTTGAAGAAGTAATAAGTGGTGTTACTGAACGTATTGATTTTTACATGCAGCATCGCGTGCATGGTAAAATAAAAACGGCAGCACTGATGTTTTCTAACGTATATGGTATTTTAGGAAAAACAGCAGCTGCTGACGAACTAATTAAATTACATTTAAAGGACAAACAGGAAGGATGAAAAACATGAGAGGTAAATTGTACAGTGTAGGTATCGGACCGGGGGACCCGGAATTATTGACTTTAAAAGCAGTGCGTCTGCTCAAAGAATGTGACGTTGTTGCTTTGCCTAAAGGTGATACCGATGTCATGACTGCTAAAAATATTGTCAATCAGGTAGTTGATCTTGATAAAAAAGAACAGCTTATTATTTATATGCCGATGACAAAAGATATGGCAGTAATGGATAAAGCTCATCAGGAGGGCGCCGATGCTGTAATAAAATTGCTTGATGAAGGCAAAAATGTTGTTTTCATTACTCTTGGTTGTCCTACAGTATACGCAACCTGCATTTATGTGCATAAGCTTGTTTTAAAAGCTGGCTATGATGCCGAATTGGTTGCAGGTGTAACTTCTATTTGTGCTGTCGCGGCAAAGCTGAATGTGTCTTTATGTGAAAGGGCAGAACCGCTTATTGTGCTGCCTGGCAGTTATAAAGAAGCATCTAAATTTCTTGATGGACCTGGTAATAAGGTATTAATGAAATCTGCCAGTGAAATTGCCAGAGTACGTGACGAATTAAAAGAACGCGGGTTGATTAAGAATGCAGCCATGGTTGAACGCTGTGGTTTACCGGGAGAAAAAGTGTACCGTGATCTTAATGAGATTGATCCTAACAGCAGCTATTTTTCTGTAATCTTGGTTAAAGAAAAGGAGTTTGACAAATAATGATTTATTTTATTGGTGCAGGGCCTGGTGCCGCTGATTTAATTACTGTTAAAGGTAAAGAACTTTTGGAAAAGGCTGATCTTATTATTTATGCCGGTTCATTGGTTAATCCGGAGCTTTTGAACTATGCAAAACCGGAATGCATTATTATGGACAGTGCTAAAATGACTTTGGAAGAGGTCATTGCAGCTATGGTTCCGGCAGCACAGGCCGGTAAATTGGTTGTGCGTTTGCATACTGGTGACCCAAGTGTTTATGGTGCTCATCGTGAACAGATAGATCTTTTGCGCAGTTATAATCTTGATTTTGAAATTGTTCCGGGTGTAAGTTCTTTCTGTGCGGCTGCTGCCTGTTTAGATGCAGAGTATACTTTGCCTAATGTTAGTCAATCTGTTATTATTACCCGTATGGAAGGACGTACACCGGTACCTAATAAGCAAAAAATCGCTGATTATGCAGCTCATAAAGCAACAATGGTTATTTTTCTTTCCAGCGGTATGTTAGAAAAATTGCAGAAGGAATTGATTGCAGGCGGCTACACTGCTGATACTCCGGCTGCTATTGTTTATAAAGCCTCATGGCCTGATGAGAAAGTATGCCGTTGCACAGTAGGAACTTTGGCAGAAACTGCGAAAGAACATAATATTACTAAAACAGCTTTGATTACAGTAGGAAACTTTTTAGGCAATATTTATGACCGCAGCGAACTCTATAATCCTACTTTTGCACATGGATATCGTGCTGCTGATCCCAGCAAATTGGATTTAAAGCCAGAGGTAAAATAAAATGAAGGCTGTAGTATACTCCTTTACCAGACGTGGAGCAATGCTAAGTATAAATATTGGTGAAGCACTGCAAAAGTTTGATTTTGAAGTGCGATGTTTAACTATGCCAAAATTTGCTGAAGAAAAAATATTTTTGGAAGCGATGGACGATCATAATAAAGCTTGTGAGTATGCGTTTAAGGAGTGCCAGCTGATTGTATTTGTTGGAGCGGTAGGAATTGCAGTGAGGACGATAGCTCCGTATATAAAGAATAAATTAGTTGATCCTGCTGTATTGTCTGTAGACGAAGGCGGAAACTTCGTTATACCATTATTATCAGGTCATATTGGCGGTGCTAATGGATTTGCAAAAGTCTTAGCGAAAGTAATAAAAGCTACTCCCGTAGTTACTACAGCTACAGATGTGAATAAGCTTTTTGCTGTAGACGAGTGGGCGGCACGCAATAATATGATTATTAACAGTATGAAAGCAGCGAAAGATTTTGCCGCTGCGTTAGTAGATGGACAGGAAGTTGGACTTTTTACCGATTATCCAATTATTAGTGCCTTACCACGCCAGATTGTTCTTAAAGACAAAGGGGTTACAGGTTTGGCTATTACAAAAAATAGAAATGTGAATCCTTTTGATTTAACGGTTCAGCTTTGGCCCAGAAATATTTATTTGGGAATCGGCTGTCGTCGCGGAACAACGTTAGAAAGTATAGAAACTTTAGTTTTACCGAAACTGAAAGAACTTGGTATAGACTTACGTACTATCGTTGGTGTGGCATCTGTTGATTTAAAAAAAGATGAGGCTGGCCTGTTGAATTTCGCAGCTAAATATAATTGGGAAATTAGTTTTTTTACTGCTGAAGAATTACAAAATGCAGCAGGTGAATTCAGTAGTTCTGATTTTGTGAAATCAGTTGTAGGCGTAAGTAATGTTTGCGAGCGTTCAGCAGTATTGGCGGCCAATAACGGCAGTATAATTTCATCAAAATGCAGTTTGAATGGAGTAACATTAGCTGTTGCTGAAGCCGATATTGTACTTGACTTTGAAAAATTATCTTGAATGTATGTTTGAAGGAGAATTAATATGACGCAAAAAGTTTATGTTGTCGGTCTTGGACCAGGTGGTATCGAACAAATGACCCAAAGAGCTAAAGCTGCTTTGGAAAGTTGTGATGTTATTGCAGGTTATCATGTATATATCGATCTTATTAAAAATGATTTTACAGGCAAGGAATTTTTGACTACTGGTATGCGTAAAGAGGTAGATCGTTGCAAGCTTGCTATAGAAGAAGCGTTAAAAGGCAAAACCGTAGCGATGATTTCCAGTGGTGATGCCGGGGTTTATGGCATGGCAGGGATTATGTATCAAGTAGCAGCAGAACATCCAGAATTGGAAATTGAAGTTGTTCCTGGTATTACAGCTGCTTGTTCAGGCGCTGCTGTTTTAGGAGCTCCGCTTATCAGTGATTTTTGCCTGATTTCTTTAAGCGATCTGCTTACCCCATGGGAAAAAATTGAAAAGCGCTTAGATTGTGCTTCACAGGCAGATTTCTGTATTTGTTTATACAATCCATCCAGTTTTAAACGTCATGATTATCTACAGAAAGCTTGTGATATCATGCTGAAAAATCAACGTCCTGATGTTCCGGCGGGCATTGTGCGCAACATTGGGCGTGATGGTGAAAATTATGAAATCACTACTTTACAGGAATTGCGTGATAGAGAAGTAGATATGTTTTCTACTGTTATCATCGGCAATTCGCAAACAGAAGTTATTAATGGTAAATTAGTAACTCCTAGAGGTTATAAACTGTAATGAAACCAGTAGTTTGGCTGATTGGCGGAACCAGTGAAAGTCGTAATCTGATTAAGTTTATGGCTGAACTTGATATAATCCTTTATGTTTCTGTGGCAACTGATTATGGTGCAAGTCTGATTGAAGCACAAACTAATCTTCATGTAATGGTGGAGCGTATGGATTTGTCTGCAATGCGGAATTTTATTACAGTAAATAAACCGGATTGTGTGATTGATGCGACTCATCCATATGCTACGATAGTTACGTCAACAGTACAAAAGGCCTGTAAAGAAACTGGCTGTGAATATTTGAGATTGGTAAGACCTGCTGCTGAAGAACATAAAAACTGTATTATAGTCCAAGATTTTAATGAAGCTGTTGAATTATTGAGCCATACGGAAGGTAATATATTTCTGACTACAGGCAGTAAAACATTGCAGGAGTTTACTTCTGTTCCTGATTATAAAGAGCGTATTGCGCTAAGAGTTTTGCCTATGCTGGATTCTTTAAGTAAAGCGTTAGAGCTTGGTTATAAGCCCGCTAATATCATTTGCATGCAGGGGCCTTTTTCTGAATTGCTTAATATAGAGATGATGAAAAGGTATAACAGCAGATATTTAGTTACAAAAGATTCCGGTAGCGTTGGCGGTTTTGAGGAGAAGGCGCAGGCGGCTGCAAAAGCAGGTGCTAAATTAATAGTCATTGCACGCAATGGCAAAGAGATTGGAACTGGTTATAGTGAGATAGTAAAGTTGCTGAAAGATCGATATGGTAGTGGTAAGTAAAAATATAAAAGGAGATTTAATATGTTACGTGTAAATATCGTCGGCATTGGGCCAGGCAATCCAGAGCTTTTAACAAATCAGGCTCGCCGGGCTATTGAAGAAAGTAATATTTTGATAGGCGATAAAAGGATGCTTGCTGCTTTTGGAGCAGGGAAGCGTCTTTTTGACACCATAAAATCATCAGAAATTACTGAAATATGTCAAAAAGCTGATGCTGAAAAAGATGTTGTAGCAGTGTTAGTCTCTGGTGATGTAGGCTTTTTCAGTTTCGCCAAGACGATTACTGGTAAGCTTGCTGATTGTGAATGCCGCAGATATTGTGGCATCAGCAGCTTGGTCTATTTTTCTCAACAATTAAATATAGCTTGGGATGATGCTAAAATTGTCAGTATGCATGGCAGAAATCAAAATCTAATTGCTGCAGTAGCGCAAAACAGTAAAGTATTTTCACTTACCGGAGGCGAGCATTCTCCTAATCAACTATGCCTGAAACTTTGTGATCATGGTATGGCAGATGTAAAGGTATATGTTGGTGAAAACCTTTCTTATCCAGAAGAAAAAATCACTTATGGTACGGCGTCGGAAATCAGTAAATTGGAGTTTCCTTCTTTGTCTGTGATGATGATTTTGAATGAACATGCTAATGACTTTAAATACACTGTCCATGGTTTAAATGATGATCTTTTTATTCGCAGTAAAGTTCCAATGACGAAACAAGAGGTGAGGTCTGTTTCAATTTCCAAATTGATGCCAAAAGTAACGGATAATATTTACGATATTGGTGCGGGAACAGGTTCTTGTTCGATAGAATTGGCATTGCGGGCTCAAGCTGGACGTGTATGGGCATTTGAACGCAACCCTTTGGCATTGGAATTACTTGAGAAAAACAAAGCGTTATTTGCTGTTAATAATTTGGATATTGTTGCCGGAGAAGCTTCGGAACAAATTGTTGATATGCCTGCTCCTGACTGCGTATTTATTGGCGGCAGCGGTGGTAATTTATGCAAAATGCTTGATATTATTTATACAAAGAATTCTGACTGCCGGGTTGTTATCAATGCAATTACACTAGAAACACTAATAGAAGTTGTTGAATATTATAAAACCCGTTCTGAGTATGATTTAGAGATTGTTAATGTTTTTGCCGCCCGTGGTAAAAAACTAGGGGCATATAATTTGATGATGGCCCAAAACCCTGTTTATATAATGACTGCGTTGAAAAAGGGTGAGTAAAATGTCTGAAATGTTTTTGCCTCGTTTCATGATTGCTGCCCCAAATAGTGGCAGTGGAAAAACTACTGTAGTATGTGCCTTGCTGAAAGCTTTGCTTGATCAGGAGTACAAAGTAGCCGCCTTTAAATCTGGTCCCGACTATATAGATCCAATGTTTCATTCGCGCGTAATTGGTGCTAAGTCACGTAATTTGGATTTATTTATGTTAGGCAGGGAAACAACAAAGCATTTGCTGGCAAAAAATGCTTGTGATTGTGATATAGCCGTACTTGAAGGCGCTATGGGATTTTATGATGGTATGGGTAAAACAGAGCAGTGCAGTGCTTATGATTTAGCTCATGTAACTAAAACGCCGGTTATTTTAGTCATCAATGGAAAAGGTGCAGCTTTGTCTTTGGCAGCTTTAATAAAAGGTTTTAAAGAATTCAGACCTGACGCGAATGTACGAGGCGCAATACTTAATAATGTCACTGCTATGAGCTATAAGTTTTATAAAGAAGTAATTGAGTTGGAAACAGGTGTTAAATTAGTCGGTTATTTGCCTCATATGGATGATTGCAATTTTGAAAGCAGACATTTGGGATTGGTAACCGCAGAAGAAATTGGTGATTTGCAGGAAATTATCAGCAGATTAGCAGAACAGGCAGCTAAGACTATTGATTTTGATGAATTGCTGGGTATTGCAAACAGTGCTGAGGATCTTGTTTATGAAGAACAGCCTGTTGCAAGTGTAGCTAAAGTAAAAATAGCAATAGCACAGGATAAAGCTTTTTGTTTTTATTATCAGGACGCTCTAGATTTATTGCAGGAGTTTGGTGCCGAACTAATAACGTTTAGTCCTCTTGTTGATAAAGAATTGCCAGAATGTGATGGAATAATTTTAGGAGGAGGTTATCCTGAGCTTTATGCAAAAGAGCTGGCAGAGAATATATCAATGCGTACAAGCATTAAAACTGCTCTAAAAATAGGTAAGCCTTGTTTTGCTGAATGCGGTGGATTCATGTATCTTTTGGAGCGTTTTCAAGCAGCTTCGGGAGAGATTTATGAGTGGACAGGTGCAATAAGCGGAGAAACCTTTATGACGGCAAAGCTTAACCGCTTTGGATATATAACATTGACTGCTGAAAGTGATAATGTTTTTTGCAAAATCGGTGAGAAAATAAATGGACATGAGTTTCATTATTCCGACAGTAATAATAATGGGCATGATTTTTTAGCCTTGAAAGCTTCAGGAATTTCTGAATGGAGTTGTAGTCATGCTAATAAAGTTCTGTATGCTGGCTATCCACACATTCACTTATGGGGAAATATAAATTTTGCACGAAATTTTATTCGTGCCTGTGATGAATTTGCAAAAAAACGGGATTGATCTACTGATGGTTTTAGCTGTTAGTATTTATTTAAGGGGAATTGGATTATGATGCTTTTATTTGCCATTATAGCGGGCTTTATTTTAGACCTGCTGATTGGCGACCCGCGTTGGCTGCCTCATCCGATTTGTTTAATTGGAAATTTGATAAGCTTTTTAGAAAAGCTGCTACGCAGTATTTTTGGAAAAAGCTCGCGTGGCTTATTGGTAGGAGGCGCTGTATTAGTAATATTAGTGCTTGCTTTTTCGTTTTGTGTTCCATTTTTAGTATTGGCTTTGGCAGAAAAAATCAATCCGTGGCTGTCTTTTGCTGTAGAGAGTTTTATGTGTTATCAAATTTTTGCAACGCGTTGTTTACGTGAAGAAAGTATGAAAGTTTATACTGCGTTAAAAAATAATGATTTAACAGATGCTAGAATGAAACTTTCGTGGATAGTTGGACGGGATACTAAAGAACTTACAAAATCAGAAGTGACTAAAGGGGCAGTTGAAACTGTTGCTGAAAATACTGCAGATGGAATTATTGCTCCAATGCTGTATATGTTTATCGGCGGAGCTCCGCTTGCGTTTCTTTATAAAGGAATAAATACCATGGATTCCATGGTTGGCTATAAAAATGACAAATATTTATATTTTGGGCGTTGTGCGGCAAAATTAGATGATTTTGCTAATTATATTCCAGCGCGTGTTGCTGGAATATGTATGATAGTTGCAGCTTATCTTTTAAGTTTGGATGCAAAAAAAGCCTGGAAGATTTTTAAACGTGACCGTTACAATCATTTAAGTCCTAATTCTGCAATGACGGAATCAGTAACTGCTGGCGCTCTTCATATTCAGTTAGGCGGCGGACATTTTTATTTTGGAAAATGGGTGCCTAAAGATACTATTGGTGATGATATCAGACAAGTTGAACCGGAAGATATCGTCCAGACTAATAATTTGATGTATATGACAGCTGTTTTAAGTATTTTAGTTTTTTCATTAATTTATTTACTGGAGCTTTTTATTAAAAGCTAAAGGGTGGAAAATATGTATAAATCTGTACATGGTGGAGATATTTACAGTGAGCAAAATAACAGCTTAGGGAAAAATATTGTTGATTATTCAGCAAACGTTAATCCATTAGGTTTACCTGTATCTGTAAAAGAGGCTATTAAGAATTCAATCAAAAACTGCGTTAATTATCCAGATCCTTTATGCAGGGAACTAATAGAGAAATTAGCTAAATATTTGAATATAAAAAAAGAATATCTTTTCATAAGCAATGGTGCTGCTGATGTTTTATTTAAACTTGCCTTAACAGTCAAACCTGGCCGTGCTGTATTATTGGCTCCAACTTTTGCTGATTATGAAAAAGCTTTGCGGACAGTTGGTTGTAAATTTACTTATTACGAATTGCAGGAAGAAAAAAACTTTATTGCAGGATATGATCTGTTGAAAAGAATCAATAGCCGAGTAGACTTGGTCGTAATATGCAATCCTAATAATCCGACTGGAAAATTAATAGATGAAGATTTATTGCTGGAGATATTGGAAAAATGCTGCCGTACAGGTACAAAGCTGCTATTAGACGAATGCTTTATGGATTTTGTGGATGGCGATAAAGCATATTCGCTATGTTCGAAACTAGATAAATATCACAATCTTATTATATTGAAAGCATTTACAAAAACATATGCGATGCCAGGCTTACGTTTAGGTTATTGCATGACGTCTGATGTGTCGTTGATAAAAGGACTGCATGAAAATGGTCAGGACTGGAATGTTTCTATTCCGGCACAAGCAGCTGGTATTGCGGCTTTAGATGAAGAAAATTACTTACTGGCCAGCAAAGAGTTGATTCGTGTTGAACGGCAGTATCTTACTGCACAATTGGAGGGCTTGGGAGCAAAAACATTTGGTTCTGAGGCCAATTATATATTTTTTAAATTGGAGAAACCTGAAAATTTGGCAGAACTTTTACGTAAGCATGGCTTTTTGATTAGAGAGTGTAATAATTACCATAATTTGGGGCCAACGTATTATCGAATTGCAGTAAAAACACGATATACAAATCGGGCTTTAATTAAAGCGATAAAGGAAGTTAGACGTAATGCGCTCATTATTGGTAATTATTGATGGCTTAGGTGATGATCATATTCCTGCTTTGAATGGATTGACACCTTTCCAATATGCTGAACATAAAAATATCGATACTCTTATTAAGCTGGGAACATACAGTGAAGTAAGCATTTGTGAGAATGATTTCATTCCTGAAAGTTTGAGTTGTATTTTGCGCTTGCTTGGTGTACAGCAGCGGGATTTCCCAACAAATAGAGCGTATTTGGAATTGTTGGCGCATGGTAGGGATATTTCGGAATATGAGATGGTGTTACGCTGTAACCTGGTTTCAATAGACAAAGATAATACGCTGGTATCTTTTAATGGTCAGGGACTTTCGGCAGAAAGCATGGCAGAAGCAGCTAAAGCATGCGATGAGTTTTGGCAGGGCATAGAATTTATGCATTTGTCTATGTATCGTAATCTGTTGATTTTAGATAAAGACAGAAGGATTTTGGACAATTGTGTTATTTCTCCGCCTCACGAGAGTATGGGAAAGAATGTTGACCTGCTTTTAGGAGAATTAAAACAGCAGTCTTTGCTGTTAAAGCATTTTATTGAAGGAACAGCGAAAAGGCTGGAACGTTTTAACCATGATGACATTCGTTATATGCTTTATCCCTGGGGGCCTTCAGAACGTAAAACGTTGCCTGGATTTCAAGCTTTGCATGGGTTGAAAGGTGCAGCAATTTGCGAAGCAGAAATTGTCAGAGGCATTGCAAAAGGATTGCATTTGACGGCTCCTAAAATCGCTGGAGCGACAGCGGATATAGATACTGATATTGCTGCCAAGGCAACAGCGACCTTAAATATGTTGAAAGAACATGATTTTGTCTTAACGCATTTTAACGGTGCAGATGAAGCAGCACACAGATATGATTATCAGAGCAAAGCTGAGTTTATAAGTGCTATTGACGAAGAGTTTTTAGAGAAAATTATAAATAATATACAGGAACCTTTACGCATTGTTATTTGTGGTGATCATGTAACAAGTTCTATTAATGGCAAACATAATAAAAATGCAGTTCCTGTAGTTGCTGCACAAATCAATACTGCTGCTATACCAGTAAAAATAAATAATTATCAGGATATCCTGACATTTTTAATGAGAGCGAGTGATATGCGTGGCTAAAGCTATAATGGTACAAGGAACAATGTCTAATGCCGGTAAAAGTTTGGTGACAGCTGGTTTATGCCGTGTTTTTAATCAAGATGGTTATAAAGTAGCACCTTTTAAATCTCAAAATATGGCATTGAACTCATTTATTACTCGCAATGGTGCAGAAATGGGAAGAGCGCAGGTTGTGCAGGCAGAAGCGGCCAACATTGAACCAAGTGCCTTGATGAACCCTATTTTGCTGAAACCAACCAGTGATTCAGGCTCACAGGTTATTGTTAATGGTGAAGCTATTGGAACTATGACAGCTGCAGAATATTTCAAATTTAAAACAAATTTGATCCCTGATATTATGAAAGCATATGGTCAATTATCCGAAAGTAGTGATGTGATTGTTATCGAGGGTGCTGGAAGTCCAGCCGAAATCAATTTAAAATCACAGGATATAGTTAATATGGGTATGGCAAAGATGGCAAAAGCACCGGTGCTTTTAGTTGCCGATATAGACAGAGGCGGTGTTTTTGCTTCTATTTACGGAACTTTAATGTTGCTTGAGGAAGATGAAAGAGCGATGGTTAAAGGTATCATTGTCAATAAATTTCGCGGTGATGTCGAGATACTGCGTCCTGGTTTGAAAATGATAGAAGAGAAAACGGGGGTGCCTGTTGTTGGTGTATTGCCAATGCTGCATGTAGATATTGAAGATGAGGATAGTTTATCAGAACGGTTAACTACACATACAGAAGTACAGGCAGTAGATATTGCTGTTATCCGTATTCCAAGAATGTCTAATTATACTGATTTCAATGTTTTTGAACTTATACCAGGTGTATCGCTGCGTTATGTGCAATCAGTTTCAGAGTTGAAAAATCCGGATATGATTGTTATTCCGGGAACAAAAAATACTATTGGTGATTTAAAATGGATGCGTCAAAATGGATTGGAAGCAGAAATAATGAAACGCGCTCATGCTGGTACAGTGGTTTTTGGTATTTGCGGCGGTTATCAAATGTTGGGGAAGAATCTTTCGGATCCATATGGAGTAGAAGAAGGCGGAGATACTGCAGGATTAGGTCTTTTGGATGTTGAAACCATTTTTGCTGAGAAAAAACGCACTATTCAGGTAGACGGATATTTTGGCAAAGTAAGAGGTATTTACAGCGCGTTAACCGGCCGCTCTTTTTATGGTTATGAAATACATTCCGGCATAACTAATTTTGATGATGGTAAATCGTTGACATTGATGAAACCTATTCACGAAGCAGGTGAAATAAGTCCAGAAGGATCTCAGAATGTTAGTGATACTATGAACGTATATGGTACATATGTGCATGGAGTATTTGATGGTGAAGGTATTGCTAAATCTGTGGTGGAAGCTTTACTTGCTAAAAAGGGTATGAAGCCAGACGATATTAAAACTATTAATTTTAATGATTATAAAAAGCAGCAGTATGATCTTTTGGCAAATAGTATACGTGAAAATATTGATATGAAAAAAATTTATGAGATTTTGGAAGCCGGTGTGTAAGATGGAGCATGGGTTAATTCATATCTATTGCGGGGACGGGAAAGGTAAAACTACTGCTTGTCTAGGATTAAGTATACGTTGTGCGGGGCATGGCAATAAAGTATTATTCGTACAATTTTTAAAAAGCCGCCTTACCGGAGAGTTGAAATCTTTAGAATTGCTTTCAAATATTGAAGTCTTAAGGGGTAAAGAAACTAAAAAATTTACTTTTCAGATGACTGCGGATGAGAAACAGGAAGTCCTGCGGGAGCATATGCGGTTATTTGCTAGAATTAAGACTAAACTGGAACAGGAAGAAGTACGATTATTGGTTCTTGATGAAGTTATAGGTGCTTGTAATACAGGTGTTTTTGATGAAGGACAATTAATTGATTTTCTGAAAAATAAGCCGCAGAGTTTAGAGGTTGTTTTATCTGGACGGAACCCGTCTTCAGCTTTACTCGATTTAGCAGATTATGTGTCTGAGGTTTGTAAGCGTAAGCATCCTTTTGATAATGGTATAGCGGCAAGAGTAGGAATTGAAAAATAAATTGAAGAAAGGTGGTAGAAAATATGGAATTACAAAATGTGTTACCGGCTGATATTGAAAAACGCAGTATGGAGATTATTGCTGAAGAATTGGGGGAGATCCAGCTTGACCCAGAGAAAGTTAGGATTGTAAAAAGGGTTATTCATACCTCTGCTGACTTTGATTATGCACGTACGCTGCATTTTTCGAATGGTGTAGTAGAGAAAGCTTTAGAAGCACTGAAAAAGGGCGCTACTATAGTTACTGATACTAATATGGCTTGCGTGGGTATAAATAAGCCTGGTTTAAATAAGCTTGGCGGCAAAGCGGTTTGCTTTATGGCAGATGCTGATGTGTCAGGAAGAGAGAAAGAAGCTGGTTCTGCTGCTTGCATGGAAAAAGCTTGTGAAGTAGAGGGGCCTGTAATTATTGCTGTTGGTAACGCTCCTACGGCTTTAGTACGCTTGGATGAACTTGTAAAAGAAGGCAGGATTAAGCCTGAACTTGTTATTGGTGTTCCCGTTGGGTTTGTTAATGTTGTGGAATCTAAAGAAATCATTATGAAAACTGGTATTCCTTATATAGTTGCTCGTGGCCGTAAGGGTGGCAGTAATGTAGCTGCAGCTATTTGTAACGCGCTTATTTACAAGCTGACGCGTTAAATAAAAACATTGACAATAATATCGTAGAGTAATATAATATTCTTCGTTGAAAGACTTATTCCCCGATAGCTCAATCGGTAGAGCACTCGGCTGTTAACCGAGTTGTTGTAGGTTCGAGTCCTACTCGGGGAGCCAGTAAATTGAGCCTGCTAAAAAAGCAGGCTTTTTATTTTGTTATCTAAATGTTTGTGATAATAGTTTTGTTGGATAACAGTACTTAGAATATCGCTGGAGATAGATAGCTTTTTTATGATATAATAAAGCTATAATATAGCAAAGGAGAATGATTCATGGCATTTGAGTTAATGAATACTCAAGAAATTCATGAGTTTGGATTACAGGTATTGCTGCAGCATCTTACTGAAAAAGGTTTTGAAATAGAATTCGCTCAACCTAATAAAAGTGAGTTTCCACATGTAGTTGCTAAGCAAGGTGAGCAGTTGATTTTTATTTTGGTGGCTACTGATGTTTATCCCAATAAAGGTACTATTGCCAATTCTGATAAACAGGCATTATTGGAACATGCTCAAACTTTTGCAGCACAGTCTGCTTGTGCTTATTTGGGAATCGCCAATGCTGACGGTGTTGTTAATAAAGATAAAGAATTATGTGCCAAAGCTTTTAAAAATGCACAATTTTATACTGACTTCAGCGGATTGGAATTCATTCATTTCGAAGATTGAGGTGCTAGAAGATGGACTTACTGAAAGTTGATTATGATAAATGTATAAAATGTGGTATTTGTGTAGAGGCGTGTCCATCATGTATTTTATCAATGGGAGAGCTTGGACCTGAATGCAATTTTGATAGAGGTTGTATGAGCTGCGGCCATTGTGTTGCTATTTGCCCAACGGCTGCTATGGATAATAAATATGTGCCGCTAGAAGAACAATTACCACTGCCGATGCCTGTTTTAGATGCTGAAACTGCATATAATTTTTTACGTATGCGCCGATCAGTTCGTATGTTTAAACCGCAGCCACCAACTGAGTCAGATGTACGTAAACTGCTTGAAGTATGCCGTTATGCGCCAACAGCAGGTAATTCACAGGGAATGTATTATATAGTAATCAGTGATAAGGAAAAAATCAGTGCTATTGCTGAAGCTACAGCACAGTGGATGGAAAAGGAAATTGCAGAAGGAAGTTCTAACAGCAGATATTTTACTAATGTATTGAGAGCTTATCGCGAACGTGGTCAGGATATTATTGCCCGCAACGCACCGATGGTGATTTTTGCATTGGCCCGTAGATTAAATACAACTGGTGTTAGTAATGCAGAACAGTCTTGGGCTTATGCGGAGCTTTATGCACCGACTATCGGCATGGGAACTACTATTGCCGGATTTATTCAAACCTGTGGTATAGCCGGATATAAACCATTGCTTGACTTGGTAGAAGTACCGGCTAAGCAAAAAATAGTGGGTACTTTAATGGTTGGTTATCCGAAATATAAATTCCAAAGGTTGGTAGAACGACAGCATTTAAAAGTAGAATTTAAATAAAATACGAATAATGTAAAAAGAGCAGGAACCTTTAAGGTTACTGCTCTTTTTTATCTCAAATTTTTAATTTAGAAAATATAAAAAAT
>OGLC01001011.1_pt1 | contig 16175 bp, 9 predicted proteins | sample 1572751 | NCBI WGS metagenome assembly OGLC01 (sample SAMEA2581897, study PRJEB24529) | metagenome | biome: Human gut stool | place: China | collected 2011
CGTAGTCCATCATATTTCAATTGTTTTTCTTTGATGGTTTCCTGTATTTTGTTTAAGCGGTTCGCCGTTCAGTAAGATATCGTAGGTAATCGGGCCTATCTTTTTCATCATAAGTCCTACGCCACAGTATTTTTCCTGTGAAAGGCGAATCGCTTTCTCTATTTTGGCGGCGTCCCCGATGTTCCCGTCGATATGGTATGTAGCGTGGAATGCGGTATATACCATCGGGATCGTATCCGAAGTCTCTGCGGTTACGTCGATAGAGATTTTGTCGAAACGTACTCTCATTTTAAGGAAAAGGGAGATTACGTCCATTGCGCTGCATCCGGCCAAGGCGACCAGCATTAAAGCCTTGGGACGGGGGCCTTCATTATTACCCCCGTTCTCGGCTGTTGTGTCGATCGTAACCTTATGGCCGTCCAGCAAGGTCTCGAAAGTCGAGTCCTTCGTCCAGTTTAAGGTGATTTGGGCGGACATATCGTGTTATTTTTATTATTGTTTCAATATTTCTTGAAGTTTAGCGTCGATCTCCTCGCCATGTAGGTTCTTGGCGATGATCGTTCCGTCCTTATCCACCAATACGGTGTGAGGGATGCTGTTTACCCCGTATAGTTGAGCACCGGAGTTTTTCCAGCCTTGCAAGTCGGAGAGTTGGGGCCATGTGATATTTAGGTCCTTTACGCCTTTCGCCCATGCGTCAGCCTTGCTATCCAAGGAGATACCGACGATCTCGAAACCTTTGTTCTTGTATTTCTTGTAAGCGGCTACCAAATTTGGCATATCCCGGCGGCAAGGAGGACACCAGCTTGCCCAAAAGTCGATCAACACGATGTTCTTGCCATTGCCTACGAACTCGGATAGCTTGTGCGTCTTACCGTTCGGGTCGGCCATCTCGAAGTCCACGAACTTCTTGCCTACGGCTACGGTTTTCAGTACATCTAGGTGAGCCATGAGCTTATCGATGTTTGGAACGGCCTTGAAAGCGGAGTCCGCCTTGGCGATAATCTCGTTCTGGGCCGCCTCGTCCAAGCTATAACGGAAATCGTATAATAACTTGGCGGCGGATTGCTTGGTCGTATTATTCAATATGTAAGTCTTGACGGCATCGGTTACCTTTTGGTCGATCTCGTCATATTTCTTCTCGGCGGCGCTTACGACTTCCTTATCCTCTGATTTCATGTCGGCGGAAAGCTTCTCCAGATTCGCACGCAAAGTCTTCATTTGTGCTTGCAGGGCTTTCAATCCGTCATTCTCCGGTGTTCCAGAAACGGCGGAAGCTGCCTCGTCAAGAATAGCCTGTAATTTACCATTTTCCAATACGAATATGCTTGTGAAAGGGGCGTTCTCGCCGGAAGCGGCACGTTTGGGTTCCACGACATCCTCGGCGAAGGCAAGCTTGCGTAAGGCGGGGGCGTTCTGTGTTCCCTTGAACGTGAACGTGCCGTTCTGCACCAATGCGCTATCCATTGGGGCGGCGTCTTGTACGCCATATTCATACAGGTAAACGTATTTTCCGTTTAGATCGGTGTTCGCTACGGTACCGTTGATCTCGTAACCCGGTTTTTCGCTGCATGCGGCTAGGAGCAGGGCTGATGCGGCAAGAATAAGATACTTTTTCATTTTGTATTCGTGTATTAAGTAATGTATATGAGATATAAACTTCACAAATATACGAAGTCTTTTGTGATAATCGGGCGCAAACCGATGAATAGTTTGCACCCGATTTGGATATATATAGATGATGTTAAAAGGGGCGTATCTTATGGGTTGTATTTTGCGAATTGGAAATAACAAGATTGCAAATAAGGGAGTTGTGCGCATATTTGGTTGTGTGTTCCTCCTATCTGCCAAGTTCCTTGGAAATCGAATCCGGAATATAAAGTCTTTTCGCTTTCGTCTCCTTTACGGCTATCTGGCAGGGTTGCGGTTGCTGCGAAATCTTTTCCCGTATCCTTTACTAAATAGCTCGACTTCATGTTTTTATCGGTAAGATACCCGGCAAGGGCATTCCCATAGTCCACTTTTGCGGCGTTTATGACGAAGTGGCAATTTGCGTCTTTTCCCATATTTCCGACAATACCTCCTCTGTAATCTCTCCTTCCCCAGGATGTTGAGTGCTTTTGCCCTGTGACAGTTCCTTGGTTATAACAATCTGTTATGTTCCAATTGCCTGCTTTCGTATGTTCGATGCTACCGATAAGACCACCTATACCGCCATTTTCTTTTTCAGAGTCTCTGGAGAGATCTATATTTCCCCAGTTACAACAACAATTAACCCATGGAATACTACAGTTTGCGTATCCTAAAATTCCACCTGCGCCCCAATAGTCTTTACTTGCTGTGACATGTCCGTGATTTACGGAGTTATGGATCTGCACATTCATCGAAGAGTAGCCAACGATACCACCTATGGCATCGTTTTTATCCCATCTTCCTTTTTTACCGCTGATATCTCCGTAATTTGCGGAGTGATAAATTTTAACTACGCTTGTTCCCGAAATGTACCCAATAATACCACCTATTCTATAATTAGCGGTTAAATTTTTGAGATTTACGACTTTTCTCAATGTAATGTTTGAGGAACAGTCTGCATGTCCGATTATACCTCCTATACCATCTCCGACATCATTAATGGATGTATAATTCACCAAATTCTCGTAGTTGCACGCTTTGTTGTTGGATAAATATCCGATGATTCCACCCAACGAATAGGCTTCGCTATAACTTCCGTTGTTAAATACGCCACAATTGGCTGCGCAGTTGTAGACGGTTGTGTTATTTACGCTTCCGGCAATTCCACCGACGTATCGATTGCCACATAAAGAAGGAGTGACATAGAAGCCTTCTATACTTGAATTATCTACGCTTCCCGCTATACCACCTATGTATTGGGCACTAGAACTCTTGTCGTCAGAATTGATTTTACCTGCGAAGAATGGCGTATTGTCCTTATTGGTTATCACATCGGTATCGCTGAAGTTTGGCTTATAGTCTCCTTTGAGATTCGTTGATACAATTATTCCGGAGAAACCTCCTAATCCACTGTTTCCTCTAATAGACATTAAAGGGCTTAATTGTACTTTTTGTGTATTTACATTAATTGTTCCACCGTTTTCCAATGAACCGGCGAAACCTCCCGCATACTGATTGGCCTTTATGTTTGCGATGTTTAAATTTATTTTGGCGGAATTGTTAAATTCTATCTTTGTTTGTTGCGCTTGGCCTAAAACACCCCCCGCATATTTGCCAGAAGAAGTGATAGGGGATGTGATTGTGGATTCCCCGATTAATTTTAAAATGATATTACCTTGTTTTGCGGATGATAAACCGATTAGTCCTCCTATCTTACTTTCTCCTTTAATAGGTTGATCTCCTTGAGATCCCGTAGATTTGTTATAAGTGTCTATGCTTAGCGTGAAAGAACTCGTTGAAGATACATACAACTTCCCAATCAATCCTCCCACTTCATCGTGTCCATCAATAGGCAGATTAACCGTGATATTATTTAAAGAGGAAGAATTGGTCATATAGAATTCACCTATCAATCCTCCGGTACGATTATTTCCTGTGATGATTTTCATATTCGGATCATCGGTGGTGTGTGTCAATTTAATGTTATTGGCGGATATTGTACCATACAATTTACCGATTAAACCTCCTGTATTATCTTTTCCGGTTAATATGCCGAAGGGAGAGGATGTTGTTATATTATTGATATCCATTTGTACGCTTTCGGCCCATCCAACCAATCCTCCGACATAAGATCCGTTATCAACGAAGGTTACATAGAATTTAGTATCATTGATCGTGAGGTGGCCTTGTTTGTTGCCTGCTTTTTCCGCATAGCCAATCAGCCCTCCGATTTTATCTTTTCCCATATTAATCGTACCACGTACCTCCACGTTCTCTATACGTACCTCCCCTTGTGCTACTCCTGCAAGAAGACCGCATTTGGAGCCTGGACTTTGGATATTCGCACCCATAAGGGTAAGGTTACGGATGATGGCTCCGTCAAGGAGCGTGGAAAATAGGCCAACTGATTCTTCCGTGGAACTTCCAGTGAACGCCATACCCTGTATTTGTTTCGAGTTTCCATCGTATATGCCGGCAAAGGGGGCGCATTTATAACCATTTCCTTGGTAAAGACAGTCGGTGACAGGCGCTAAAATATCGGCTACCTGTTTAAAATATTGGTTTTTACCATGGCTACTGTCATACATAAGGAGCTGCTGTACCATATATGCGAAGTCCTCGGTGGACGTGATCAAATAGGGATGATCTACTGTGCCTTTTCCTTGCAATTGGTCATATTTATGTACAGTGGCAAGTACAGCGCTTACCATTTGCTCTTGGAACGTAAGGCGATAACCTTGAGGGTATAAATTTCCTTCCATTTCGCTCCGTATCCACATTATATAATCCCCGTCGGCGATTTCTTGATTGTTCGGGATATAGATTTCGCAAGTGAGATTTCCCGAAAGGAATCTTAAGTTTCCCTCGAAATCGAGAGTGCTATTGTCACTCAATGACGTGAGTTGTAGGTATATGATCCCGTCCTTATTGATGATTTCACTATTCTCTTGGGGCAAAGTAAAGGAGCTGACCGAATGGTCGCCGTTTTCTTTCAAGGAAGAACCGATGCTGTTTCTCCGCATATCGTCATCTGAACAACTTCCGGCCAGCGATAAGATGAACAGGTATAGAAGTAAGTGCCAGATAGGCTTATTAATCGTTTTCATATTTGCTTGTTTTTATAATTGGGGTTCTTTGTATTGCATCTCAGATTGATAAGGAACCGGGAAGTAGCCCAGTCCTGTGTAGGGAATCTTCCAAAGTCTTTGGAAATCCCAGCCTTGGAATGTGGAAGTGGTCGATAATTGTGGCAGGGTTAAGCCGGTGGCACCATGGATATTTCTATTTTCGATCGTATTTTCTAGGCAATAGTTATCTTCAAATCGGCTTAGTGCATTACCCGTATAGGCGAAATTTTTCCACTGGCTACCGATATTCAGGCATTTTTTTACGACAGCTTGCTTTTCCGGACTTCCTACCGTAGCTCCTCCTATTTTATTGCCATCGCTTCCGTTTAGGCAATCCGATATCAGGCAACCTTCATCAAAATGCCCGATGAGTCCTCCGTTGTAATCGCCGTACGGGCCTGTTTTCGCCCTAATGTTTCCGAAGCTGACACATTGGCTGATTACCACAGCATTTTCTTGGAAATCGTCCGCTATAGCTGTTATGGAGTTTGCGTATCCGACCACACTGACGACCACACCGGCCGCGGCGATTATCGTGCTGACACCACCTGTGGCAACGAATCCGGCGACAAAAGCGGCTGTGCTGGCTATAAAACATACCCCGTCTGCCAAGGTATGGATGATCTTTTCTGTTTTCTTGATATCCAGTATTTGATTATAGCGAAGATTTCTTTTGTAATTCATCGCGTCACGGAAATCCTCATGGTTTTTGCCGGTCTCATACCAAGCAATCACTTTTTTCCTGTATTCGTTCATGAATTGATCGATCATTCGCCCATATTGAAGATTGGGTGTGCTAAACTGAAGAGCTGATAATTTATTTCGCAGTATATTATCCATATCTGTTTCCAGTTTTTCCATCCCCTTGGTGACTAATCCACTAAGCGAAGTTGTGTAGTCCTTTCGTTGCATTGGACGGAAAAGGTCGGCCATTTCTTTTCCCAATGAATAGGCACTGATACTTTCCATTACTGCGTCGTGTGACGTGATTAGATTGTTAAGGATTGTCGTTCCCGCATCAGCGATACCGACAACGGTATTAAAAACTGAAAGGCCAAGCTCGATAGTGGCGAATATGGCGGAGCGTTTCTCGGCCTCTGTCCATTCCCTTGAATCGCCGACTTCTCCGATTAATCCGGCGATATACCCATTTCCTTCTACATCTGCTAAGTTAGCGCAATAGTTCATGGATAGGCAACCTCCTGCGATACCGGCCATCCCTCCGATATATGTACTCCCCGAGATCTTGCCCATATTCACATTTAACGCCAATGATCCGCTTTGTATTTGTCCGCTCATGCCGCCACTGAACCGTGAGGCAGATACAGTTCCGAAATTGATCGTGTTGGTGATACTGGATAATGGGGTAGCCCCGATTATGCCACCGGCATAGTAGCCATCTGCTGTTACCTTTCCTTCATTGTAAGATTTGTAAGTTCCTAATTGTGCTTCACCGCATAGTCCGCCTACATTCTCTTTTCCGTTGACTCTGCCCTTATTAGAGCAATATCCTATAAATGTATTATTATATGTTGCCGGATTAAGAATGACTAAAGTACTTCCTATGATCCCTCCAACACCTCTCTGACCATTTACGCTCCCCTCGTTCCGGCAGGTTATGATTGAGCTGATTCCGCTTCCGCCGACGATACCTCCGGTACCCATGAAACCAGATAATCGATCAGGTTTGTGTGAGTGTGTGCCGCCTTTTACCTGCGATTTGTTCGTGCAGAGATAGACGTATAAGGAATCAGCGTAGCCGACAATTCCTCCTGCGTTCATGTAATATGCCTCTACCTTGCCTTTTTCGTTACTGGAGTTGGTGATTTGTGTTGTCGAAAGTACGTTGGCCCCGCCAAGAATACCGCCTACGGCTATAGCTCCTTGTACGGTATTATCGTCTACTTTGCATGAATCGATCCATAATTTAGTGTTTGGATCTACGGAACCTACAATTCCACCGATTCCCATACCGTCCCCTTGACTTTGGATGGTCGATGATTTTACCGTGCATCCCTTGATAAAGGTTGGATCTTGTCCGCTTCCCGATGTGACGATCGCTCCAGCTATGGCGGATACGGCACAATAGCCGGTGATGTCTGCGTTTTGGATTGTCAGGTCCATGATGACAGCCTTGTTTAGGTATCCGAACAAGCTGGCGGCAATCTTGTTTGGATCTTTGAGGGTCATGTTCTTTATCGAGTATCCGTTCCCGTAATAATATCCGGTAAATGGATAAGTCGCGGATTGCCCGATCTGGTACCAATTTCCCTCCCAGCCGCATTTGTCGTTATAGCCGGTCATGTCAATATTGTTTTGTTGGGAATAACAAGTGGAAGAGGACACATATCGGTTGGATATTCCGGTTCTGATCTTATTCAAGTCATCATTTGATCCGATCAGATAAGGATCATCGGGGGTACCGGCTCCGTAAAGTTTCATATTGGAGTTATAGGTGCTTTCTATCCGGATACCATCCGGGGTTATGTTTATCTGGCAACATAATCCGAATTGGCGTTTCAGTCCGTCGATTTCCGGACAATCCGATTTCACGGTATATTCCATATAGAGTAATTGGTATTTACCCTCTTTCAGTCCCTTTTCCATGATGAAATGGGATATTCCAGAAATCCGTTGGTGCTTAGCCTTTCGTTCGATAATACTTCCGTCTGGTACCTTGATATAGAAAGCTAGTTCTCCATACGTGAAGTCCTCGGTTTCATTTGAAAACTTGATTTGATCATGAACCCCTTCATACGTATCGTTTGTATTTGGGGGTAATTCCGGTGTTATTTTATCATCCGAACATCCGGTAAGGATGATAAAGAAAAAGTATAGGAAAAAATAATTTGTCTTCATAATATAAATTTGTTTCTAGAATTATCATGCCATCCATAATATTTTCTCGGTACTTCTCAGAGAGACCTTGAAATTTACCAATCTTCCAGCTTTACGTTATAGCTATGGGAATGCTTGCTACCTTGTATAGTTTGTCAATCCTCTATGGGGCATATTTTGCGAACTGGAAATAACATTTTCCTGAATGCAAGTAGGGTAGCATTTTATTCTCCGAGCTATATGTGCCACCCAGAACCCAGACCGGTTGCCGGTTTGGATCATGATCTCCCGTGAAGTCGAATCCTTGGTAAATATTTTTATCTTCTCTGATTGGTAGAGGGATAGACGTTGCCCCAAAGTCTTTGCCTGTACCGGGCGAGATATAGATATGTGTCAGGTTCTTCTTGTTGCCGTATCCGACACCTGCGTTTCCAAAGCGGACATAACCCCCGTTCACGGCCCGGTAACATCTCCCGTGGCTTCCGAGGTTTCCTACGATCCCTCCCCGGTAGTCGGTACCAAGCGTGCTGGTCGCTTTTTGCTGTCCGTTGATTTCTCCCATATTGTAGCAATCCAGTACGTAACTGTCGTCGTTATCGTTAGCCTTTTCTATGCTACCCACGATACCTCCAATGCCATGGCTGTCTTCTTTATCTTTCGGATAGTCTATATTTGCCCGGTTACAGCAGTAACGGACATGTGCTCCCCCTTGCTTCACATACCCCAAGATACCTCCTGCTCCATAATACTTGGCATTCCTGTTTATGGTGATATTTCCGTGGTTAACGGATTTATAAATTGTAATGGCATCCTCGGCGGCACCGGCTATACCGCCCACTCCGCATTCTTTATCTCCTGCGATACCTTGGATTACGCCGAAATTAGCTGCGTCATAAACCTCTATGTCTTTTCCTGAAGTTTTCCCTATGATACCGCCTACGTTATTTGTGGCTGATATCTTACCTAAATTCACGACTTTATTGATCTTTACGCTAGTTCCCGCTACCATACTCCCGAAAATGCCTCCGATATAATTGGATCCTGAGGAGATATTACTGTAATTTACTAGATTGGAAAACTCACAGTGGGATGAGCACGATGCTTGTCCGATAATTCCTCCTACCATAATGGCGCTATTATTCCCATTATTAAATGTTTCTGTTTTCACGCCGCAATCTGATATTTGAGTATCGCTCGCATATCCGATGATTCCTCCGACTGTACTTCTGCCGTAAATGGAAGGTTGCGTGAAGAGTCTTCTGAGAGTAGATTTATCGGCATATCCGACAATTCCTCCAATAGAAGCGGCATTTTCTCGATAGGGTTTTTCCGAATTTATGTTACCCGGGAAAATAGGTCGTGGAATCTTGCTCACGATTACGTTCGTGGTACTGAATTCGGGGGTATAGGTTCCTGTCAACGTCCCATTATATAATTTTCCGATGATTCCTCCTACGTTATTTCCTCCTTTTATTTTGATGTTGGGATTAATCACCAATATTTCCGGATCCAAAAGAATTTCTTTCCCCGGTTCTTGGTAAGATAAGGCTCCGGCTAAAGTGCCACAAATCCCTGAAGAAGCTTCAAGGGATTCATTATCCATATACAATCGTGAGGCCGGGGTAAATTGTATTTGGGTATCATCTAAAGAACCGAAAATACCTCCTATAACAGACTGCCCGGTTATCGAGGCATGAAACAAGGATTCCCCTTTAAGCTCTATCGTAAATGCGTTAGCGTGTGTTTTGTGGGAATATCCGATCATTCCACCCACATAACTACCCCCTTGGATTTGAGACCGATTTGCCGGATTGGACAACTGGAAGTTCTCGATGGCGATGAGGATATTGGTAGGGGTTTCCGACCGGATCTGACCGATCAATCCGCCGACATAGGAGCTACCTTTGATCGGCATGTCGATGGTTATGTCTTTGAAATTGGATGCCGCCTGTAAGAATGCCTCACCGATCAATCCGCCTACGTTCTGGTTTCCGGATATCGGGAAATTGTTTAAGGTGGTATGTTGCAGCTTAATTTTTCTGGCATCGATTTGACCATATAATTTCCCGATCAGACCGGCCACATGATTATTCCCTCTCAAGTTTTTGAAAATCCCGTCGCTACTGATATCCTCCACTTGAATGGAAGCGTTCTCGGCCCAGCCGATCAACGCTCCGATATAAGAGCTGCCGGATTCCGAGAATGAGACGCCCAATCGCACATTCCGGATACTGATTTGTGCCAACGACTGGGCGTTGCCCTCGATATAGCCTATTAAACCGCCAACCTTATCCTTCGTGGACTTGATATTCCCGTTTAAGGTTATATTCTCGATTCGTATATTTCCGTTAGCTACTCCCGCAAGCAATCCGCAACAATTCCCCGGATACTCTATATCCGCTCCTTCTATATCAAGATTCCGGATCACTGCCCCGTCGTGTAAAATGGGGAAAAGCCCGATTGCGTCGCTTTGCTCTCCGCCGTTCGTCCCGAGATAGGTTAGGTTTAGTATCTTATGGGAATCACCGTCGTAGTTTCCTGCGAACGGGGCGCTTTTATAAGCGTTGCCTTGATACAGGCAATTGGGGATAGGAGCTTTGATGTCGGCTATTTGCTTGAAGAATTGCCCGTATCCGTAATTACTGTCGTACGTGGCTAATTGAGACACGAGATAGGCGAAATCGTTGGTGGAAGTAATCAGATAAGGATTCTCTTCTGTACCTTCGCCATTCAGCATCTCGTAAATATATTTAGTATCACGTACCATACTGACCATCTTGTCACGGAATGTCAGATGATAGCTTAGTGGATAGACGCTGCCTTCTTCATCGAATTTTAACCAAAGTATATAGTCTCCATCTTCTAATACCAGATTATTGGGGATAAACATTTCACAGGAAAGAATCCCCGCGTTTTTCCGGATCTTACCTTCCATGAGCTGTATGGAGTTATCGCTCAGCGATCTCAACTGGAAAAAGATCTGTTCTCTCGTATCTTGTATGGGAGTTTTGCCTTCCGGCAAGGAGAACGTGCTTATTAGATGAGATTCTGTCTCTTGCAAGGTCGATCCGCAGTCGTTTCGTATGATGTCATCGTCTGCGCATCCGCCGAGCAAGATGATAAGCATGCATGCGCATATATTCCATATTGTTTTAGTGTATGTTTTCATGTTTGTTCGTTTATTTATAAATTAGGTTTATCAAATTGCATCTCGGATTTCTTAGGGATCGGAAAGCTGCCTGTTTCGTTGGATGGTATTTCCCATTTTACATCAAAGTCCCATCCAGTAAAGGTCTTTTCCGACTTTAAGTCTTGTAAGCTGAATATGTTCATAATCACAGGATTCGGTTGCTCTACAGTGCCCAGCATGCAGTAATTCCCAAAATAAGAAACGGATGCGGGAGGTGCGAAAAGATACCAATTCTCCCCGACATTCAAGTTCCTGCCTACCCTTACGTTTGGATTGACAACTCCAATTAGGGCATTGGCTCTTTTATTTGAGCGTCCCATATTTATACAATCGGAGATAAGGCAGCTTTGCTGAAGTTGGCCTACCAAGCCTCCGCTGCTATATTGGCCAATCTCTCCGGCGTTTAAGCATTGTGTGATAACGACGGAGTTTTCCACGAAATCATCAAGAGTGGCCGAAACCGAATTGCCGAAACTGACTAACGCTAGCGCACCTCCCATCAAGGCTACAGCGGGAACACCTTCGGGGAAAGTGATAACTGTAACAAAAAGCAAGGCTGAATTGACCGCGCAACAAACACCACTGACAACCGTATGTAGAACTTCTTCGTTTTTTTTGCTTTTAAGGATCTGTTTGGAGAGCAACCCTCTCTTATAATTCATCGCGTCACTATAAATCTGGTGGTTTGCCCCACTTTCAAACCATTCTGTTAATGCCTTTCGATTAGACATGAACCTATTTGTCATATCTTTGCTCCTCAGTTTGATGCTTGCGAACGATAGGTTATCTATTTTATTGGCCAGTTTCGTGTCCATGTCTGATTCCAACATGGCGATATCATGGGTAATGACACCTTTCAGCCTCTCTGTTTCTATAATCTCCGGATGACCGTGTGAAATAAGCCCGAATACGCTAAAACCTTCTGATAAAATATCGATATCATTTAAGACGAGGCTAAGTACTGTAAGGGCGCAGTTAACAAGGATTTCTCCGCTTTCTCCCACGATTTTAGCGAAAGGGACAAATCCGACAAGAGTAGACGCCAGCTCGAATGTGGCAAACCCCAAGGATACGCCATCCATGATCGTCCATTTCTTTGCGTCGCCTACCTCGCCGATCATACCACCGAGGTATGAGGAGCCTGATATCGGCGCGAAATTGGAACAATAGTTCATGGCAAGCGTATTCCCTGCCCTTCCTATCATACCACCGGCATATTCATGGTAGGAGGCTACTTCCCCTAGATTCGTGTTAATACCCAACGAGCCGGCAAGGATGGAACCGGCTATTCCTCCGCTATAAGAGGAGGCGATTACTTTATTGAAATTCGCCGTGTTGGTGATGGAGGCCAAGGGAGCGAATCCTAAAATTCCACCAGCGAAGGATGAATTAGCCTCGATCATACCCTCATTATACGATTTATAAGCGCCAAGTTGCGCCTCACCGCATAATCCTCCTATATAACTGTCGCCGTTTATATTCCCCGAGTTCGAGCAAAAACCGATAAACGTGTTATTATAATAAGTTTTCGGCTGGGTAGTTACCAGTGTGCTTCCGATAATTCCCCCTACGCCCCTGCTTCCTTGCACCGTCCCGCTGTTTCGGCTGGAAATGATGGTGCTCAATCCGCTTCCTCCGGCGATCCCGCCCGTTCCTACATTATATATAGAATTGGCAGGAAGGTTTCCGGGAGGAGCGGTTGTGGATGCGGCACCTTTGATAGTGCCATTATTGCTACATGAATATACATAGAGCGTATCGGCGTACCCAACGATTCCTCCGGCACAATTGTAAGATGCGGTTACCTTGGTATTCCGGTTGTGGGAGTTCGTGATTTGTGTCATTGAGTACACTGTTCCTCCGCCAAGGATTCCTCCTACGGCAATCGCCCCGTTTATAGTGCAATCCTCTACCGAGCAGGAATCTATCCAGAGATTTACGTTCGGGTCTACCATGCCGGCGATCCCGCCTATGGCCATGCCGTCCGTGACTACGCCATCGCTACGGCTTTCGATGGTGGATTTTTTTACTACGCACCCTTTTATAAATGTCTTATTGATGCTTCCCCCCTTGGTGGTAACGGCTCCTACGATAGCCGATAGCGCTCCATAGCCGGTTATGGTGGCTTTCTCGATGGTGAGATTCGAGATGATGGCTTGATTTACGAAGCCGAACAAACTAGCGCCCACGGCGTTTTTATCTAACATTTTCAAATCCCGGATCGTATAGCCGTTGCCGTCATAATAGCCCGTGAAAGGATAACTGGCTGATAATCCGATCTGGTACCAGTTGCCCTCCCAGCCGCATTGGTCATTATAGTTGGCCATGCTAATGTCATTTTGTTGTTCGAAGCAGGTGTAGGAATTAACAAGGTTACCATTGTTGTGGAAGTTGAGGATCGCTTCTTGTATCTTCGCCAAATCATCGGCAGAGGTTATCCGGTACGGATCTTCCGGCGTACCGTTCCCATACAGGCCGATTCGCTCGTCACGGTTGGTTTCGGTGGAGATCCCATTCTCATTGACGGTAATGTAGCACCCCATGCCGAACTCCCCATTCCGCCCGTCAATGTCCGGGCAATCCGATTGGATGGTATATTCCATATATAGTAGCTGGTATTTACCCTCCTTCAGCCCTTTTTCCATAGTGAATAGGGAAGTCCCGGATAATCGCCGGTGCTTGGCTTTCCGTTGGATAATGTTCCCGTCGGGAGTCTTGATGTGGAAAGTCAGGTCTCCATACGTGAAATCTTCGGTTTCTTTCGTGAAACTGATCAGATCGTGTACTCCTTCATAGGTATCCTCTGTGGAGGCCGGGATATCCGGAATGTTTTTGTCATCCGAACATCCCATCAGAATCAAAAGAAAGAAAAGGAGAAAAAAATAATTTGTCTTCATATATAGCTTGTTTTTAGGATTAACAGATATCGTTTCAATATGCGAATAGTAATCCTAAAAGCTGTCCGTGTGGCGCAAAACATTTGTCCGTGTGGCGCAAGTTTTTGAAATATAGTATTTTAATTTTCTTTTTCTTTCTCCGCAAGTTTTCGATATTCGTTAGGAGACAGGCCATAGCTCTGTCGGAAAAGGCGGTAAAATACCGAGCGGGAAGCGAACCCGGAGTCATAGCATATTTGATCGATCGAGAGGGCGGAGGGAGAGGAGAGCAGTTCGGCGGCATGCTTTAGACGAAAGTCATAAATATATTCGCGGACGGTCATATTCCCGCTGTAAGTACGTACGGCTTCCATCAAGTAGGTACGGTTGGTCCCCAAACGTTGTGCCAGATCATCCCGGTTCAAGGTGGGATCGGTGTATAGCTTTTCTTTTTCCAATAACTCGTTCAAGTTTATGAATAAACGTAATTCCCGGGAAAGATCGTTCTCGGGTATTTGCTTAATGGTTTCCACCGCCTTATTCTCCTGCCGGATCTGTTCCTGTATACGTCTGTAAAGCACTTGATTCTTTGCTTTTAGACATTGGGAATAAATGATATATCCCGCTAGCAAAAGGACAAGGAGCAAGCAACCGGTAAAGGCGGCGAACATCCAGTTCCTTGCGTATTGCCTCTCTTGGTTGAGCCGGTCTACCTCGTAAATAGTCCGTAGTTGATCCATCCGAGAGGCGATATCCAACCGGTTTACCGAGTCTTTCACCTGTATATACGTATGATAGAGAGATATACAGGACCGGGGATCTCCGGAATGAGCCAGAAGTTCCGCTTTCTTCAACAAATCGTCCATATAGAAAGATAGGTCGCCCTCATGAGCAGCTAACAGGATATCCATATCCTTGATAGCCCCTTGGTAATCTCCTGTCATTTCCCGTAATTCTCGGCGAGCTTCGTAAAAATGCTCATAGGCGTTGGCCGGGATTTGGGGATGAATAAACCGGACTGCCTCATCCAACAATCGTCTCGCCTCTTTTATTTGCCCTTTCTTTAGGAAAGAGAAGGCTTGGAGAGAGCGGGAGGTGACAGGATAATGTCCGGTAGGATCCACTTTCCCATGCTCGTCCCTCCAGTTGACGAGGGCGGCATAGCTGTCGGCATAACGGGATATGCGTTCCGTGTCGTTTACCTTCAGGGCGGTCATGAAGAGCCATTCGTAAAGAACGGCCGAGATGTAGAGTACTTGGTTCTCGCCATTCTCGTAAGTGGGGCATATAGCGATCCCTTTTTCCAGCGAGGTGAGGGCTTGGTCGTACAAGCCGAGTTTATAATACATGCTGCCTTGTACCTGCAAGGCCATCGTCATGCCTACCGGTTGTTTAACCTGTTGCGCCGTCTCGAACATGGCTGTGGCTTCCTCACGGGCCTCGTCGAACCGTCTTTGCTTGAACAATCCGGATATAAAAGTATTATAGGTGGAGAAGTAGAAACTGTATTGCTTGGCATTCAATATAAAAGGAAGGCTCTCTCGTGCCTCGATGATAGCCGAATCCACGGAGTAGAAATTAAAGAGGCATTGTATGCGATTCAGCCTTGATCGGCAGATGGCCGGGGTGTCGCACCGGTCGATAGCGTCGTTGAGCGTAGCGTCCCAGTCGGCGATATCGTTGGTGGACATGGCTATACGCATCAGTAGATCATGCTTTTCCTTACCCACGCTCGCTGCGGCCCGTTGTCGCAATGAATCTGTCGGGGGATGTCCTTGCGCTTGTATCTCGTTATGAGACGAGATCAGGCAGATAAGCGATAATAGGAGTGCAAGAGGGCTTTTTCGCATCGAATTTTGTGATTAACTAACGTTAATAGAAGGTGTAAATATACGAAGTCTTTTGTGATAATTAGGTGCAAGTTGATGAATAGTTTACTCTATTGTGCCATTGAAGTAGCCTACAGAGTAAACGGATTAAAAAAATACAATAAAGCATTTGTTTGAAATGGTTTATAACTGGCTTATAATTAGATGGATATAAATTATGATGGAGATTTGAGTAAAACACGTACATGTTTTCGAAAAAACACGTACGTGTTTCTTGAAAATTACGTACGTGTTTTTGGAAAAACACGACCGGGTAAAAAATAGTCAAGTAAAATATACAGTAAGCTACCTGTTTTCTCGTGTTCACTTCATGGTGACACACCCTCTTCTTGTTGAAGGTTGATCGGTTATAATGATGAGGGCAAGTTTACCAGTGATTTCCCGGAAGTTTTTTTCGATGCTATTTTGAATGAACATATCCCCCTTCTCTTTTATTAATACGGATTTTTTTCCTTATATTCGCGTCACTTTTGAACACGTATCAAATAATTTCTAAATAAATCAATTAAGAAATGACAAAGAGTGCATTACAAATCGCAAGAGCAGCTTACCAACCGAAGGTACCCGCTGCGTTGAAAGGGGCAGTGAAAGCCGTTGACGGCGAGTATACTCAATCAGTAGC
>OGLC01001018.1_pt1 | contig 16037 bp, 10 predicted proteins | sample 1572751 | NCBI WGS metagenome assembly OGLC01 (sample SAMEA2581897, study PRJEB24529) | metagenome | biome: Human gut stool | place: China | collected 2011
GAAAGCTTATGGAGATCCTGGAAATGGAGATTTCGTGGATATGCATCATTATGGCAAGATCGAGCCTAAGGCGATCCCCCGTCCCGATGATAAACGTGCTGCGTCCCTTGGCGAATTCGGAGGAAAAGGTCTATTTGTGCGTGGGCATATGTGGCCTGTACGCAATGACGCTTATGAGATGATGTTGAATAGAGAAATCTTGACCGATACCTATGTATTAATGCTTACCGAGCTAGAGCAGATGATAAACTATTTCGGACTAAGCACGGCCATCTATACGCAGACTACAGATGTGGAACATGAGATAAACGGCTTGGTCACTTATGACCGAAAGGTGGAAAAGATGGATCTGGAGAAGGTTAAATACATCAATCAAGAGGTAATCAAATGTACACGGGCAAAATAAAGAATACCTAGTTAAGTTTATGGGAGTGTCCTCGGAAAAGGACACTCCTTTTTTATATATTTGGGCATCTTATTTTTCATGTTATAAAAAAGTTGGTTAATGAAAAAAATCGTTGTTGCTTCCGATTCATTTAAAGGCTCAGTATCTTCGATTGAAGTGGCTGAATGTGCCGAGTTGGCGATCCATAAGGTCTTTCCGGATTGCGAGGTCGTGAAAATCCCGGTTGGGGATGGGGGAGAAGGTACCGTGGAGACTTTAATTACGGCGATGGGTGGAGAAGCCGTATCTTGTGTCGTACATGATCCGTTGATGAGATCGGTCGAGGCCACTTATGGGATACTGGGAGATAATCGTACGGCGGTTATCGAGATGGCGACGGCGAGTGGTCTTACGTTAGTGCCTGTGTCGGAACGTAATCCCTTGAGAACAACGACGTATGGAACCGGTGAGTTGATAAAAGACGCTATGGATCGTGGTTGCCGGGATTTCTTGATAGGAATAGGGGGAAGCGCAACGAATGACGGAGGAACCGGTATGTTGCAGGCCTTGGGTTTTCGTTTTCTTGATAGAAAAGGGAATGAGCTGGGATTGGGTGGGCAGATCCTTAATCAGATTTATGAGATAGATTGCTCAAGGGCATTATCGCAATTGCGGGAAACTTCATTTACCATAGCCTGCGATGTGAATAACCCTTTTTATGGTGAGAAAGGGGCGGCGTATGTCTTTGCCCGCCAAAAGGGAGCGGACGACGCTATGGTCCGTTTGCTGGATGAGGGCTTGCGAAATTTTGCGGAAGTCATAAAAAGAACGGGACGAATAGAGATAGACGACATTCCGGGTGCGGGAGCCGCAGGTGGTTTAGGTGGAGGGTTTGTCGCTTTCCTAAAGGCTGAACTTAAACCCGGTATCCAGATGGTTCTGGATGCCTTGCGTTTTGATGAATGTATACGGGGGGCGGATCTGATTATTACGGGAGAAGGTAAACTGGATAAACAGACTTGCATGGGAAAGACCCCATGCGGAGTATTGCAGGCAGGCATGAGACAGGGTATCCCGGTTATCGTAATGGGTGGTTCCGTAGAGGAGGTAGAGGCGCTTAATAAATCTGGGTTTCTGGCGGTCTTGCCACTTCTTCCTTATCCGGTTTCCTTGGAGCAGGCGATGGATAAGGATTTCACCTGCCGGAATATTGGGCGTGCCTTGGAACAACAATTGCGTGTAATCCATTACTATATGAATCACTAACACATGGGTATAATGAGTGCATGGGGAGCTTTTATCGGATTATTAGTGTCGATTTTCTTGATTATAAGAAAGGTATCGCCAGTCTATAGCCTTATTTTAGGGGCATTAGTAGGATGATTATTAGGGGGTGTGTCGTTGCCGGAAACGATCTCTTTAATGATCAGTGGAGTAAATGACGTAACTCCGGCCGTCATTCGGATCTTGACGGCGGGAGTATTGTCGGGGATATTGGTGAAAACAGGTGCGGCGGCTTCTATCTCCAATACGATCATTTATAGATTGGGAGAACGGCATGTGTTTTTTGCGCTCGCTTTCGCTACGATGTTGCTGACGGCTATTGGAGTGTTTATTGATGTTGCTGTTATTACGGTGGCTCCGATTGCGTTGAGCATCGGCCGGAAACTGGCGGTTCCCCGGGGTAGCCTTTTGTTGATGATGATCGGTGGAGGAAAATGTGGCAATATCATTTCTCCGAATCCGAATACGATTATCGCCGCTGAGAATTTTCATGCGGATTTGTACTCTGTCATGTATGCGAACTTGATCCCGGCGTTGGTTGGCTTGTTGTTTACGGTATATGTCATAGGCCGTTTCTTACCCCGGCAAAATGGATTTTATGCGAACGAGGAGATAGATAACCTGCAAGCGGATCTCCCCTCCTTCGCCTCTAGCATGGTCGCTCCGGTAGTGACGATCCTACTGCTGTCGTTTCGCCCTTTATTCCATGTGGCGATCGATCCGATGATAGCCTTGCCCGTTGGAGGAATCGTTGGGATTCTGGCGATGAGGAAATGGTCATTGATTACGGACAGCCTCTCGTATGGACTCAAGAAGATGTCGAATGTCTCGATCCTGTTGGTCGGGACAGGCACTATAGCGGGAGTGATCAAGGCTTCCTCTATCAAGGATGTTTTATTAGATGCGTTATCGCATACGAATATGGGAGAGCTTTTATTGGCTCCGGTTTCCGGCGTATTGATGTCTGCCGCTACAGCCTCTACTACAGCCGGAGCGACAGTTGCCTCTTCGTCATTCGCGGATATTATTATCGCCGCCGGTATCAGTGGTGTCTGGGGAGCCGCTATGATTAATTCCGGTGCTACCGTGCTTGATCATTTGCCGCATGGATCGTTCTTCCACGCTACTGGTGGGGTAGCGGATATAAGCATTCGTGAGCGGTTGAGGCTGATTCCTTATGAGACCGCGATCGGCGCTATTTTGGCCATTGGGACTATAATTGCTTATCTTACCGTGAATTAATTCTTTTCGTGATAAGGCTTAGTGTTTTCGTTTTGGAGTTATTCCCGAGTGTATTGGTCTACCTTGGATTTACGGTCATACAGATCGCATTTAGCCAGCATGGGTTGTCCGGCTTGCGCTATGTCTCGAAGGAGTGGTTACAGCGGATCGGCACGTATATGAAATGGCAATCCCTTGCACGCTAGTCTCTTTGGATATACTGATATACGATCCGGGATATATCCGCAATGATTGCCGCAGTTGCTTCCGGGCTCTCTTCCGAGTCTTTAGCGAATACCGCAATCGTATATCTTTCTTCATCCGGTAGGAAAACGAAACCTATGTCGTTCGTACCGATCAGTTGCCATCGGGCATTCAGGTCGCCCGTTCCTGTTTTATGCCCGATAATGGCATCGGTTGCCTCTAGCGGTTGAGCCAGCCGATCTTTTCCGGTCTCACATTCGATCATAGTCTGTTTGATGAACGTTTGATGAGGTTCGGTAAAGAGAGGGCGGGATACAAATAGGTCTAGCAGCTTGGCAGCATCCAGCGGAGAAGTCCAATTCTGATAGCATAATCGCAGGTCACGGTGCATATCTTCTTCTGTTTGGGAAATATATAAAGAAGTTGTGAGTGGTAATTTGTTTTGTTCCAGATAATGTATCACGGATAACGTACCTTATTATTCAGTGTAATCGTATCCTCGCCATTGATAATAACTGCGATTCCTACTTGGGCTTTTTTGTTGGCTATAGCTTCTCTCAATAATTTCTTTAATTCTCCTTTCTTGTCTTTGGCTATGACAGGTAGTGCGAATACAAGTAAGATTGAGAGAATCGTGCTAACGTATTTGTTCATGGAATATACCGTTTTTACGCGAAGGTAGGAAATTTTTCCATGTTCGGCTTGCCATTGGGTTATTGTATATTTTTCCAAAGGCGTTTACGATCTCATTATTTGTTTCTCAAAACACGTACGTGTTTTCCTGAATTCTCGTACATGTTTTTGAAAAAACACGTACATGTTTTCCCGAAAATATGATTGATGTTTTATTCTTTTGATTATTAATATATTATAGTGTAAGGTCGTTGAAGTACTTATTGTTTTTTTTACTTCTAGATTAACAGGAAATCTCAAAATGATCTCATCACCATATTGCCTGTCCATATATTTTTGATAATTAACCTTCGGAATTTGGGGCAGCCAAAGAACAAACAATTAAAGGATACTTCGCCTTATGGCAAAGGCGGCTAAACATCATTTGTTCGTGCAGTTCCATGGTTCCAGTAAGCCATCTGGATTACATCGGACTTATCCGAATGAATTTACCCGGGAAGGGACGCTCAATTATGAGAATTTCAAAGGATGTATGGTCACGACCGCGGATCATGATATATCTATGCCTTTTACCCGTTTATTGGCTGGAACTGCCGATTATCATTTAGGTGGGTTTCGGGCTCTTCCGAAAGACAAGTTTAAGATACAACAAAGCAACCCTTATGTCACTAGCACTCGCTGCCATATGCTAGCGATGTATGTCGTATTGGAGAGTTATTTGGGAATGATCTGCGATACTCCGGAAGCTTACGAAGGCCAGCCGGGATTCGAGTTCTTACAAACCGTACCGACTACTTGGGACAAAACGGTCGTACCGGATGCCTCTGTCAATGAGTATGTAGCGATCGCACGTAGGCATGGAGACGATTGGTACGTTGGGGCGATCAACAATAGTCAAGCCCGTAATGTGGAAATAGCCTTGGATTTCCTCGGTAAAGGAGATTATAAAGTAACTCTTTATAAAGATGCGCGAGACACGGATACCAATCCTAATCATCTTATCAAAGATACTTTAACTGTTACCGCAAAGGATAAAATAACAGTACCGCTCGCTTCAGATGGTGGTGCCGCTATGCATATTCAACCCGTATCCTTTTGATAAACTTTATTCTAGATAGAAAAGAGGTTCACTTCAAAAGGAAGGTAGCCTCTTTTCTAGTTATAATACGGGAACACGGCATGTAATTCTCTAGAGAGTTTTGCTTTGAATAGTTTACGATAGTTTTGCTTCATCAATTTTAATTTTCATCTTTGTAGGGAGACAGATGCTAGAGAATCGTTATTATTAATTACAATCTCATGAAGAAACTATTATTTCAGACAACCTTGTTTCTATTATTATGTAGTTGCATAAGTAAAATAGAAAAAACACCAGTAGATTATGTGAATAACCGGATTGGGAATATCAGTCATTTACTTGTGCCTACCTATCCCACTACCCACCTGCCTAACAGCATGTTGCGAATGATTCCGACTCATAATGAGTTTACGACGGATCGTATGGAGGGACTGGCCCTAAATAGTCCTTCCCATAGGCAAGGCCATTCATTGTTGCTGTTGCCTTATAGGGGGGACGTTAAGGATTTCGATGGGAATTTAAAATATCGATATGATCATGAGAAATCTACGCCTTATAATTATTCGGTGTATTTGGATGATTTCTCCGTAGGGGTGGATTTTGTGCCTGCTGCTAAATCGGCGATCTATCGTTTTCGGTTTGAGGATTCGGATCGACGGTTGATTTTGTTGAAAGCCAATGGAAAAGGAGAGATCGATATAAAGGATGGAGCTTTGTGTGGATATGATAATTTCGCCGGGATAAAACATTATTTTTATTTGGAGTTTGATGCCCAGCCCATTCAAGTTGATAGCCTCTCTCATTCTTTGGTATTTGCTGAATTTCCGGAATCGAAGGATGTGGTAAATGTTCGTTATGGAATTTCTTATATTGGAGTAGAGCAGGCCAAGCGGAATTTATATAATGAAATCAATGATTTCAATCTGGAGAAATTGGCCTCGCAAGCTCGTGATAAATGGAACGACGTGTTAGGCAAAATAAAGATTGAAGGAGGCACGGAGGATCAAAAGACCACATTTTATACCGCCTTGTATCGGGCGCACGAAAGAATGATCAATATTTCTGAAGATGGTAAATATTTTAGTGCGTATGACGGAAAGGTACATGAAGATAATGGGGTGGATTTTTGGGTGGATGATTGGGTATGGGATACCTATCTGGCCCTTCACCCGTTGCAAGTGTTATTGAATCCGGAGGCTCAAGAACAAAAACTGGCGTCTTATATCCGGATGTATGAGCAATCCGGGTGGATACCTACTTTCCCTTGTGTATTTGGGGATGCGCATTGCATGAACGGTAACCATGCGGCAGGTGTCTTTGCGGATGCCTTGAATAAAGGCTTGCGGTTTGACGTGGAAAAGGCTTTCGAGGGTATGAAGCATACGGTGATGACTGAGTCCATGATCCCTTGGTACCGGGGACCTAAAACGGCCTTGGATGATTTTTATCATGAGAATGGCTGGTTCCCCGCTTTGCATCCGGGAGAAAAAGAAGAGTTTACGGAGGTAGGACCATTTGAACAGCGACAAGCGGCAGCCGTAACTACAGCCGCATCCTATGACGATTGGTGTATCGCCCAATTAGCTAAACATTTGGGAAAAGATGAGGATTATCGATTCTTTCAGGATCGTTCTTATAATTACCGGAATGTCTTTAACAAAGAGACTCATTTCTTCCATCCGAAGGATAAAGATGGGAAGTTTATAGAACCGTTCGACTATATTTTTTCCGGAGGTATCGGGGCTAGGGCTTATTTTGATGAGAATAATGCTTGGACCTATAATTGGGATGTACGCCATCATATTCAGGATTTAATAGATCTTTTTGGAGGCAACACTCCTTTTATTGAGAGATTGGATCAGTTATTTGTTGAGGATATGAAAATGTCAAAATGGCAATATTACGCTCTTCATCCGGACGCTACGGGCAATGTCGGGCAATTCGTGATGGGAAATGAGCCTAGTTTCCATATTCCTTATCTGTATAACTACGCCGGTCAACCGTGGAAGACGCAAAAACGGATTCGTATGCTTATGGAAAGTTGGTTCAGGAATGATCTGATGGGTGTTTGTGGTGATGAGGATGGTGGTGGAATGTCGGCTTTCTATGTATTCTCCGCTTTAGGTTTCTATCCGGTTTCTCCGGGAGTGCCTGTTTATACGATAGGTAGTCCTTTATTTGATAAATCGGAGATTCAGTTGGCGAACGGGAAAGTGTTTACCATGATCGCTCATGGGGTTTCGTGGGAAAATAAATACATTCAATCCGCTAAGTTGAATGGCGCCGAGTATAATAAGACGTGGTTTACTCATGAGGATGTCATGAAGGGAGGAACATTAGAATTGTTTATGGGAGACCGCCCTAATAAGAAGTGGGGAGTGGGAGAAGGTGCGAATCCTCCTTCTGGTGAGTTTGTCGATTGATTTGGTTTGACGGCATGATTCTACGGTCAAAGATTCGTGAAATCATTTTGTAGATGTTATCTTTGCGTAAGTAAGTTACGAACAAGTGATTTATTCGTAAGTGACAAATAAACAGGAGGAGATATATTATGGCAACGAAGCAAATTCCATATGGCCTGACGGATTTCGAGCGAATCCGTACCGCCAATTATTATTATGTTGATAAGACTCGCTATATTGCGGAGGTGGAGCGGAACGCAAGTTTCTTTTTCCTTATCCGCCCGCGCCGTTTCGGGAAGTCGCTATTCTTGAATGTCCTCAGATGGTATTATGACGTGAACCGTAAGGATTCTTTTGAGGAACTCTTCGGCGACTTATATATCGGCTCCCATCCGACCCCGGAGCAGGGACAATATCTTGTACTGGATTTCAATTTCGCAGGCGTGAACCCAGATCCTGACGAGTTGATCCGCTCTTTTAATGATCACTGTGCCGCTCGTTTCCGGGAGTTTGCCTACTACTACGAACGTTTCTTCAATCCGGGCTTCCGGGAGAAAATGGAGAGTCTGCCAAATGCTGACGAGAAGTTGACCTACACGATCAGTGAGGCTAAACGCTTGAATCTCTCTATCTATCTCTTCATTGACGAGTATGATAACTTCACCAACGCTATCCTCGCCAATATGGGTGAGAAGCATTACAAGGCATTGACACACGGTACGGGCTTCTTCCGTTATTTCTTCAACAAACTGAAAGAAGGGGCTACGGGCGATGGGCCTATCAAGCGCATGTTTATCACTGGGGTATCTCCAGTGACGATGGACGACGTGACCAGCGGTTTCAATATCGGAGCCAACATGACGACAGATTACCGCTTTAATGGAATCATAGGTTTTAGCGAGGGAGAGGTACGGGAGATGCTGGCCTATTACAAGAGCGAGACAGGTTTTGAGGATAGTGTGGACGATCTGATCAACTTGATGAAGCCGTGGTACGATAACTACCGTTTCTCTACGAAGAGTCTGGACGAGCCTATGTACAACTCGGATATGGTACTGTATTTCATCAGCAATTACCTGCCCTTGAGATCGGCCCCGGATAAGATGATCGACAACAACATCCGCACGGACTACAACAAGCTCCGCCATTTGATCCGTCTCGACAAGCGGTTCGGCACGAACGCTTCGATCATCCAGGAGATCGTGAACAACGGCGAGACCACCGCAGTAATCAAGGATGCTTTTCCTGCCGAGGATATCGCCAAGCCGGACAACTTCAAGAGCCTGCTTTACTATTTCGGGTTGCTCTCCATCAAGGGTACCAAGCGTGGAGATACCCTTCTAGGCGTTCCCAACCTGACGGTACGTGAGCAATTATATACCTATCTGATCGAGGCTTACCGGGAAGCTGATGTCTTCTCAATAGAGTTATACAAGCTTCATGATCTGGTAAAGGACATGGCTTACGACGGAGACTGGAAGCCTGTGTTCGAGTATTTTTCCTCCGAGCTGGAGCGGCAGAGCGCTATCCGCGAGTTCATAGAGGGGGAGGCGCACGTGAAAGGTTTCCTACTGGCTTATCTAGGCTTGACCCGTACCTATATAATTTATCCGGAGTATGAGGCCAACAAGGGGTACGCCGATTTCTACATGATGCCCGACTTGATCCACCAGCCCGAGATAGGCTTTAGCTATATCGTGGAGGTGAAATACGCCCGTCGGGACGCTTCCGAAACGGAAATCGAGGCGTTGAGAGCCGAGGCCGCCATCCAGTTACGCCGTTACGCCGCAGACCCGAAGGTTCACGCTACTAAGGGGGATACGGAGCTTCGTCTTGTCACCTTGGTCTTTAAGGGTTGGAAGCTTGCTGTTTGCGAGATGGACTTGGCTTGATTTTGTTTTTATGCTATTTTTGATGGTAGATAATAATACGTTTAATCATCAAAAAAGGAGATATGAGCAAGAGAAAGAATAACCGCTTGGGCAAGGCGGGCATCACATTTTATACCTATGCCACCGAACGCATCCGGGAGAAACGTTTAGCGGGGAAACATAACACTGCCGATTTATATAGGACGACCCGTAATTGGATCTGCGCCTTTCTGGGTAGGAGAAACCTTTTTTTCCCGGAGATAACCCCGGGCTTAATAAGCCGTTTTGTCGCTTATCTGCAATCCGCCGGTTTGCGAGTGAATACCGTGAATACATACCTCAGCAACTTTCGCTCGATTTATAACCAAGCTTGCCGGGATGGTCTGTTGCCGGCTTGCGTCGTATCGCCTTTCGCATACTTGAACTTGAAGCGGGAAAGAGCCGGATCTAGGGCGTTGGGAAACGAGTCGCTCCGGGAGATCGTGACCTTGAAGTCTGAGGAGCCGGATTTGGCGTGCGTGATCGACTATTGTACGTTCGCCTATTTATCTTGCGGCATGCCTTTTGCGGATATGGCTCGCTTGACTACGGCGAACCTGTATGGCGAGGAGATCGTATATCGGCGTAAGAAGACGGGGACCTTAATCCGTGTCGGGATAACAGCGGGGATGCGGCGGTTGATTAATAAGTATGCGGACGCTTCTTCCCCGTACCTTTTCCCTATTTTATCTCCGGGTAGAGAGGTAGGGCATGAGGAATACAAGGCGATACTGCGTTCGTATAATAACTCGTTGAAGAAGATCGGTCGTGCGCTATCTCGTCCCATTCATCTGACCTCGTATGTTTTCCGCCATACATGGGCAACGAACGCCTTGCTGAAACAAGTCCCTTTATCGATCATTAGCCAAGCGTTGGGGCATACCTCGGAAAAAACAACACGTTTTTATCTGGCCTCTTTGGAACAGTCAGAATTGAATCGTGCGAACGCTAGGGTGACGGAAGAGGTGGATTTGCTTTTGGCGGCTGGATGATACCCTTATTCGCGAAATAAGGGGAATAGCCTATTCAGCATAAAAATTACCTATAATAGGCTATTTTCAACGGAAGGCTTGGCAAATGTAAAAAATATTATTGATAAACAATCACTTTTATCTATTTATTAAGAAATAGGAATTGAAGGGGATACAGATATCGTATCCTCTAATTAATCCAAATTTATGCTTATTGCGCATATATCGTGGATATGCGGTTAAAAATAGTGGTTATACGTGTTTTTTTTAGTTTATGTTGGACGTGCGATATCTCCTCCCCTTATTTCGCGAATAAGGGTGATAAACATTATTAAAAGGTAACGCCTCACTACCACGGGGCATTAAAGACAAAAAACATCATGGCAGAAGAAAAGACCATCTTGACCGTAGATCTGTACGACAACGTGTTAACCGAGAAAGCCGGTGATTACACCGGAAAGATCCGCATCACCGGAACCACGCGGACCTCAGACATCTCGAACCGCATCGTGAAGAAACGTACCGAGTATCGTCCGGAGACGATCACCAACATCCTCGACCTCTCCTACGACGAGATGATCGAGGCCCTCGCCCAAGGCCGTTGCGTGGTGAACAAGTTCGGGCAATGGCTGCTCACTATCAACGGCTCGTTCGACGGAAAGAAATCAGACTTCCGCTCTACGGAGAATAAGATCACCGTAATGTTCACCCCCAGCGCCACCCTCCTGAAGGCGCTAGAAAACATCTACGTGAACGCCGACGTAGCCACTGTGGGCCCGATGATCGAGAGCCTCACGGATTCTACCACGAAGGAGAAGAACCTCCATATCCCTCCGAACGCCCCGGCCATCATCTTCGGCAGCACGCTGCTTATCAAGGGGGATGATCCATCTGTAGGCGTCTACTTCACCAAGGACGAGGAGGGCGCCACGCCCGTGAAGGTCTCCCTTATCGTACGTAACACCAAGAGCGAGATCATCATCCAGATCCCTCCACTCGCCGAGGGGCAGTACTGGCTGAGTGTCACTACGCAGGCAGGTGCGGGCTATTCTCTCGTAAAAGACCCACGCACCTACAAATTTCCCATACTCCTGACCGTTGGCGTAGGAGGAGGAGGCGACAGTGAAAGCCCGGACGAGATCTAGGCGCATAGCGGGATGGGAGAGCCTCTATACCTAGGGTAGGGAACACTGTTGCTCCCAGCCATGGGAACCGAGGCTTTCCCATGCCTATCAACCGGGGCTTTCCCACCCATGGGAACACCGTTGTTCCCATCCCCCTTACTAACGAATGTTAAATCATTTATTCATTATAAATTTATAATTCATGAGAAAAGAAATTTTACTAATGCTGATCCTTTGCCTGTCGGCCACGATGGTCTGGGCGGAAAGGATAGATGTGTCCACGGCCCGCAAGGTGGCGGAGAACGTGGCTAATGCGGGTTCGGGCTTGCGCTCGGCTGGAGACTTATCGTTGGTTTATGCGGCGGCACCGGGAAAATCAAGTTCTGCGTTACGAAGCGGGACGGTTGATGGTGCTGCGGACTATTTCGTGTTTAACGTACCGGGAAACAAGGGGTTCGTGATCGTCTCCGGCGATGATCGTGCTTATCCGGTTCTGGGACATTCAGTTGAGGGGTCTCTAAACCCGGATAATTTACCGGAGAACCTACGGGCGATGTTGGCTTATTATCAAGATCAGGTCACATGGGCCGAACGCATCAATCTGGATATAACTCCAAATATACAGGCTGAATGGAGCAGATACTTGAATAATGGGTTAAGAGCTTCGGGGGAAAATGTGCTACTTCCTGGCATAGCAAATTGGGGGCAAGATGAACCTTTTAATCTGTTGACACCGATTTTTGACGTACGTTATAGTGATGGGACGATTGGGAGTGAACATGCGCCAACAGGTTGCGTTGCGACAGCATGGGGCATTGTCATGAAATATTATGGATATCCAAAAGATGAAATTACCAATCCCAATCGGATAACGATGTATGGAAAAAATGTGCAAGATGATAATAAACAGCCTGTTTTGTATGGTTCTTATAATTGGGATAATATATTATCAGATTATAAAAATGGTTATGGAGAAGAACAAGCTAATGCCGTAGCGAGCCTAATGTGGCAAATCGGAGCTAATGTCGAGATGACTTACGGATCGTCTGGTAGTGGTGCAATTTCTGGAGTAGCTGCACAAAAGATGATTAATATTTTTGGATTCAGCAAAGAGGTCAATTATCTATATAAAGAAGACTATCGCTGGAAAGAGTGGAAAGATCTATTGCGAACAGAATTAAGGGAAGGACGCCCTGTTATTTATGACGGAACGAATAAGAGTGGAGGTGGACACGCCTTCATTTGCGACGGTTTTAAAGAGAATGAGGCTTTCCACATCAACTGGGGCTGGAGTGGGGCAGGTAATGGTTATTTCTTGCTTACCGCCTTGGATGCTGAGGGAGGAGAGGGATACTCCTATAAAGATATCAACATGACAATGGGTATCCGTCCACCTAAGGCTAGAGACGAGAGTGTACGCTCATTAAGATATTCATCTATTGGAGTGGATTTTATGGATCAATTGCCTATCGACTCTAATTTTAATGTATATCTGAATCTCTATAATGCAGGAAATATTGCTTTTGATGCGCAAACATCTATGGCCGTAGTAAACGCAAATGGGATAATAGAGGGGAATCTAATTGCTTCTCAAGAATCAGTATCAGTACCCTACGATCCTCATTTTAGACGAAGCTCTTATGGAACTAATATAACTTGTAAGTTGTCGAAGGCCTTAGAGACCGGACAGCGCATACTCCCGGTCTATTCTACTGATGGAGGTACTACGTGGAAAGTTATGGTTGGAACAGCTATAGCTCCGTTATACATCGATAATACAGGAGTAGTGGAATCAGGAACGGATGAGCCGGGTGACCCTGAGAAGCGCCCTGTTAATGTGAACGTCTATTGGAACCTGTTTGATGATAGTTTCATGAACGTATCTGGATTGGATAACAGCGATAGCAACTATCAGAATACAAAAGGGATTTCCTATGGGCTGGTCAATGTGACCGAAAATGTTATCCTGCGTTATATATTCAAGAATTATTCCACATGGGAAGGACAATTAGATGTTTATTATGGTGATAGCTCTATTTCTGGATCAAATCAAGGAACAAAGGCCGTGATTGGGTCTGATGATTCTTTTGAAGTAATTGTAAGTCCAGAACAAATAACGGAAGGAGCCTATGTCAATTATATGAAGGTCTTATCGGCGAAGAGCGGTAAGTTGGCTTATGATATGCAGGTATGTGTTGAGTCCGATCCAGACAATCCGATCTATGAGGAGAAAGATAAATCAATGGTATTCTTGAATCGTATCGAAGGAAAGATTACTCCAAGTCCTATCATTGGAACCGTAAATACGGAAATACCTTTTATTCTTACCTTTAATAAGGCAGATGCTTATCTCCAAGGAAAAGAGCTTAAATTAGATGTGTCTTTAAATGCGCAATCTATAGATCAAATTAAGTTGTATTATGTAGATGGCGAGCAGAAGAACGAAATTGAGTTGGGAACAAATGGTAGTTATCATTATACAAAAGAGCCATTCACTGTTGGTAATCTTACGGAGGGAGCTAGCTATCGGTTCGTATTGAGCTCAAGCCGGGTAATTCCCGAGAGCGAAGCTGCCAGCGTATCTGTTAATGCTGCGAAGGTGGACGGAAAATCAGTCCCTTCTACTTCCGGCTATTCTAAATTTATTATATCGGAGGCCCCGATAACAACCCATCAGGTTCAAATGAATTTGCAAGACTTGACTGTACGAGATGAAGTAACAACTGTCATAGACCAGAAACCTCTGTCTTTTACACTTCTAGCGAATACTGGTTATCAACTTCCATCTTCTATTACTATTACGATGGGTGGAAATACGTTAAATGCGGAACAGTATAGTTATAATCCTGCATACGGAATCGTATATATCAATAGCGTGACCGGCGATATCGTCATCACTGCTAAAGCCGATCCGATCCAAGCCGCCACATATCCCGTTAAGACAACCTTGACAAATCTGTCTTCTTCGCCCGCCATCGTAGACGCTACGACCGTGAAAGAAGGAGAGACATTCTCGTTTACCTTATCGGCGAATAACGGTTACATGCTTCCGGCATCCATTACGATAAAGATGTCCGGTTCCACTTTGGAGGCAGGAAAGGGATATACCTACGATGCCAAGACAGGCAAAGTAGAGATATTGAATGTGAGAGGTGAGGTAGCCATTACCGCTGAAGGAGTGTCTGAACCATCTGTTTACAAGATCACGGCAGACCTGAAGAACCTAACCTCCACGCCGGCTATTACCTCGGCTACAACCGTAAAGGAAGGCGAATCGTTCACTTTTACCTTGAAAGCCGCTACGAACTACAAGCTTCCGGACGCAATCAGTATCTTGAAGGGCAATGACGCACTGACAGCGGAAGAGTTCACATACGACGCTAAAACAGGTAAAGTCGTGATCAAAGCAGTTTCCGGTGACTTGACCGTGAAAGCTTCCGGCATCGATGACCGTCACTACGAGGTGATACTTAACCTTGTGGGTGTCACTTCCCAACCCGCCTCTTTCGATCCTGTATTGGTTAACGGTAAGGTGGAGCTGAGCTTGAAGGCGGCCGAAGGCCATACGCTTCCGGCTACCGTTACGGTAATAATGGGAGGTAAGACTTTGATAGCCGGAACGGACTATACTTATAAAGCCTCTACAGGCGCCTTCTCTTTGGCTAAGATTACAGGTAAGCTTTCTATTTCTGCGGAAGGCGTGAAGAATAGCTATCCGGTTACGGCCTCATTAGTTAATATCACTTCCGACATTCCAACGAATGCCAAGGCGGCATTTGGTGATACCTTCGTATGTAAACTTTCAGCGAATGAGGGCTATACGCTTCCGACTGAGGTTACGATCGTGATGGATGGCAAGACCTTGGTAGACGTGACTGATTATACCTATGATGCCGCTACGGGAAAAATCTCTTTGAAGAAAGTAACCGGCGAGTTAGCGATCACGGCGCAAGGCGTACAGAAGAGCTATGCGGTAGCCCTTACGTTAAAAGACTTGACTTCTGATATCTCGCAAGGCAAGAAGATTAAACATGGTGAGACCTTGACCGGTAAGTTATCTGTAGTGACCCCACAGTACGGGCTTCCTTCCACGATCGAGGTGATGATGGGTGATAAAGTGCTGGCTACCGGTTCCGGCTATTCCTATGATCCGAAGACCGGGGAGATAGAAATAAAGAACGTAACCGCTGAGGTTTCCATTAAAGCTTCTGGTGCGGAGATCTTCCAAGTGAAAGAACAGACCGAGAACATAGAGATCAAAACTTCCGAACAGACCGTGAAAGAAGGAGAGCCATTCAAATGTGAATTAGCACCAGCTACGGGATACAAATTCCCTTATGTCATAAAGGTGATGATGAATGGTCGTTTGTTGAAGCAAAAGAATTTGCTTAGGGCAGCAGGTTCTGAGTACTATACGTATGACAATACGACGGGAATAATCGAGATTGAGAATGTGGATGGCGAGATCGTTATTGAGGCGAAAGGTGTACAAGAGGGCTTCTTTGAGGTAATCCCGAATCTTGTTAACCTCACTTCCGATCCGGCTTCTTTCGAGCCTTTGGCTAAGGATTCCAAAGTGGAACTTACGCTGAAAGCAGCCTCCGGCTATACGCTCCCGACATCCATTACTGTGAAGATGGGAGAGAATACGCTAGCGTCTACGGATTATACATACAATTCTGGCACGGGTGCTTTCGCATTGGAGAAGATCACGGCTACCTTGGTGATTACGGCGGCAGGTAATAGGATTCCGGATCCGGAACCAGAACCGGAGCCAACCCCGAACATCGACATGGAGAAATATACGTAAGTAAGATGCGGAAAA
>OGLC01001033.1_pt1 | contig 15850 bp, 15 predicted proteins | sample 1572751 | NCBI WGS metagenome assembly OGLC01 (sample SAMEA2581897, study PRJEB24529) | metagenome | biome: Human gut stool | place: China | collected 2011
CAGAGATAACTTTATTTATATCAGCAATATTTTTTCAAATATAAAACAACGGAACGAAAAAATCATGCAATAAATATGTTTCGTGAAGTCTCAATCAGTAATGATACTATAAGTGTAAAATTCTACAGAAATGAAAAAAATTGAATGCGCTTGCAATTTTCTGATGGATAAAGATGCGCAGGGGTATATCGACCTGTCTGATTTGGATTTAACAAGTTGTCATTTTAAAGGTGACGTTATATCGAAGGTGTCTTTTTTATCATCAAATCTACAACATGTAACATTCGAATGTAAAGAAATTGGGGATTGCAATTTTACTACTGCAATAGTTGATAATGTCATATTTAGATGTCGACGTTTACACAATGTGATTTTTATCAAAGCGAGTGGTGAATGTGTCGATTTCAGCAAAAATATTCTTGATACAGTTGACTTCTCGCAGAGTCAACTTGGTCATAGTAATTTTCGCGAATGTCAGATTAGAAATTCAAACTTCGATAATTGTTATCTTTACGCTTCGCACTTCACCAGAGCAGAGTTTCTGTCTGCCAAAGAAATATCATTTATTAAATCGAATTTGACAGCTGTTATGTTTGATTATGTGCGAATGTCGACAGGGAATTTTAAAGATTGCATTACAGAACAATTGGAATTAACTATTGATTATTCAGATATATTTTGGAATGAAGATCTCGATGGTTATATCAATAACATTATAAAAATGATTGATACATTGCCAGATAATGCAATGATATTGAAATCCGTTCTGGCAGTAAAATTGGTGATGCAATTAAAAATTCTTAATATTGTTAATAAAAACTTTATTGAGAATATGAAGAAAATATTTAGCCATTGTCCTTATATAAAAGATCCCATTATACGCAGTTATATCCATTCTGATGAAGATAACAAGTTCGATATTTTTATGCGTCAACATCGATTCAGTGAGGTGAATTTCGATACCCAACAGATGATCGATTTTATTAACAGATTTAATATGAATAAAGGGCTGATTGATCAAAATAACAATTTTTTTATCCAACTTATCGATCAGGCCTTACGATCAACGGATGATATGATCAAAGCAAATGCCTGGCATCTTTATAAAGAGTGGATTCGTAGTGATGATGTTTCACCTATCTTTATAGAAACTGAAGATAATTTAAGAACCTTTAACACGAATGAATTAACACGAAACGATAATATCTTTATCCTGTTCTCCTCAGTCGATGATGGGCCAGTTATGGTGGTAAGCTCCCAGCGCTTACATGATATGTTGAATCCTACAAAAGATACCAATTGGAATTCCACGTATATCTACAAATCCAGACATGAGATGTTGCCTGTTAATCTTACTCAGGAAACACTTTTCAGCTCCAAATCTCATGGTAAATATGCGCTTTTCCCAATTTTTACTGCGAGTTGGCGAGCTCATCGTATAATGAATAAGGGCGTTTAAGGAAAGGAAAACATCACCGTTCCTGGCATCCTGGACGGTGATGCCCCTACGGTTGCCCTCGCCAGCACGGGCATCGGTAAAGCGTAAGGTTCAACATCGTTTTACCACTTCATGCGATTGTTGCGTTTTTGTTGCGTATTAGATCACTTAATTTGCTTTACATCTCCCGTAAACACTTTTCTGCGATACAATGCCTTTACGTTATGTAACGGAGAGTTCGGCATGTCACACCCCGCGTTAACGCAACTGCGTGCGCTGCGCTATTTTAAAGAGATCCCTGCCCTGGATCCGCAACTGCTCGACTGGCTGTTGCTGGAGGATTCCATGACAAAACGTTTTGAACAGCAGGGAAAAACGGTAAGCGTGACGATGATCCGCGAAGGGTTTGTCGAGCAGAATGAAATCCCCGAAGAACTGCCGCTGCTGCCGAAAGAGTCTCGTTACTGGTTACGTGAAATTTTGTTATGTGCCGATGGTGAACCGTGGCTTGCCGGTCGTACCGTCGTTCCTGTGTCAACGTTAAGCGGGCCGGAGCTGGCGTTACAAAAATTGGGTAAAACGCCGTTAGGACGCTATCTGTTCACATCATCGACATTAACCCGGGACTTTATTGAGATAGGCCGTGATGCCGGGCTGTGGGGGCGACGTTCCCGCCTGCGATTAAGCGGTAAACCGCTGTTGCTACCAGAACTGTTTTTACCGGCGTCACCGTTGTACTAAGAGGAAAAAAATATGGAGTGGAGTCTGACGCAGAATAAGCTGCTGGCGTTTCATCGCTTAATGCGTACGGATAAGCCAATTGGCGCGTTACTGCTGCTCTGGCCAACATTATGGGCGTTGTGGGTGGCGACACCGGGCGTTCCCCAGCTCTGGATCCTGGCGGTGTTTGTCGCGGGTGTCTGGCTGATGCGCGCTGCCGGATGTGTGGTGAATGATTATGCTGACCGCAAGTTTGATGGTCATGTTAAGCGCACGGCGAACCGACCACTTCCCAGCGGCGCGGTAACAGAGAAAGAGGCGCGCGCGCTGTTTGTAGTGCTGGTACTGATTTCGTTTTTACTGGTGCTGACGCTGAATACGATGACCATTCTGTTGTCGATTGCCGCGCTAGCGCTGGCGTGGGTGTACCCGTTTATGAAGCGGTATACCCATCTACCGCAAGTGGTGCTGGGGGCGGCGTTTGGCTGGTCGATTCCAATGGCTTTTGCTGCTGTGAGTGAGTCGGTGCCATTGAGTTGCTGGTTAATGTTCCTCGCCAATATTCTCTGGGCGGTGGCTTACGACACGCAGTATGCGATGGTTGACCGCGATGATGATGTGAAGATTGGCATTAAATCCACGGCAATCCTGTTCGGCCAATACGATAAATTGATTATTGGTATTTTGCAGATTGGCGTACTGGCACTGATGGCGATCATCGGTGAGTTAAATGGCTTAGGCTGGGGATATTACTGGTCAATTCTGGTGGCTGGCGCGCTGTTTGTTTATCAACAAAAACTGATTGCCAACCGCGAGCGTGAAGCCTGCTTTAAAGCATTTATGAATAATAACTATGTTGGTCTGGTACTATTTTTAGGGCTGGCAATGAGTTACTGGCATTTCTGATGATGTAAAAAAGCCGGATGATCATCCGGCTTTCTTCTGGGCTGCCTGATGCGCTGCGCTTCTCAGGCCTACACAACACATCGCAATTTATTGAATTTGCAGATTATGGAAGGCCGGAGAAGGCGTTTTCGCCGCATCCGGCAATTCTCTCTGATTACCCTTCGCCCTGCGTCGCACTCTCAATCGTCAAACGCACGTCTGATGTAATTAACTCCGCCAACAACTGATACACCTTCATCGTTTCTGCCGGTTCGGCGTCGCCGCTATCGCTGATATACCCTTCATCACGCAGTGTCAGCACCAGAGAACTGAACACCGCCTTGTCGAAGAACTCCGGCGCGTTGATGCCGTGCAGCACGGAGAGACGTTGCGCGACGGTGCGGCTCTCTTTCTCCAGCGTACCGCGGTTGATCGACGGGTTGGCGCTCAACAGCCAAAAAGTGATGGCATAACGTTGCAGCGTTTCGCGCGCGCCTGCGGCCAGCAGCTGTAGCGTGCGAGAATGCGCCGGGTTGATATGCAACTCATCATCTTGCAGGGTAATCAGCCCCTGACGTTGCATCTCATTTGCCAGCGCATCAATAACGTCCGGCAACTCGTCGCGATCCCAGCGCAGGAACAGCTCCGCTTTCAGCATTGGGTAAAGCACATTGACGTGCTCCATCAATACGTCGCGGGAGATGTGGCGATGCTGGGTGACAATTGCCGCCATCAGCGAAGGCAGCACCAACATATGCGCAATGTTGTTGCGATAGTAGGTCATCAGCACCGCTTGCTCGCGCGGCAGAATGATGATGTCGCCGATTGTGTCTTTCTCGACTTCAAACTTGTTCATTTGCAGCGCGTGATCGATAAGCTCGCTGGCGCTGGCTGAAGGAACGGTAGAGTCCGTGGAGTAAGGCACATTGCGCATCAGATCCAGGTAGCAGTTGAGTTGCTCGGTTAACTGCTCGCGGGTGAGTGAGCGCTGACGTGACGCCAGAAGCGCAGTACAGCACAGGTTCATGGCGTTTGCCGCGCCTGCGTTGTTAATGCGTACCATCAGATCGGCAGCAATATTATTGACCGTCGGCGTTAACCATGCCGGACGCACCGCTTCGATGGGATCGATAGATTCACGCCACTCCGCGTATTGCGGGTTAACGGAGGTCATCAACGGCATTGGTTCACCGAAGTTGACGTAACCCTGACCGAGATTACGCAGCTTGCTTAAACCGCGCAGCATCTGCGGCAGGCTCTCTTTCTCTTTCGTCGCGCCGCGCAGTTCTTTGGCGTAAGTACCCACTTCCATGACGTGCTCATAACCGATGTAGATCGGAATCAGCGTAATCGGACGCGTGCCGCCACGCAGCATCGCCTGAATGGTCATCGACAGCGTACCGGTTTTCGGATCCAGCAAACGCCCCGTGCGGGAACGACCGCCTTCCACGAAGTACTCGACGGAATAACCACGGCTGAACAGTTCGCCGAGATACTCACGGAAAACGGTGGAATAAAGTTTATTGCCTTTAAAAGTACGGCGAATAAAGAACGCCCCCAGACGGCGGAAAATCGGCCCGGCAGGCCAGAAGTTCAGGTTGATCCCGGCGGCGATATGCGGCGGCACCAGCCCCTGGTGATACAGCACGTAAGAAAGCAGCAGGTAGTCCATGTGGCTGCGGTGGCAAGGCACATATACCAGCTCATGACCGTCGTGGGCCAGCTGGCGAACGCGCTCGGCGTTATGGACGTTGATGCCCTGGTAAAGGCGGTTCCAGGTGAAGCCCAGAATACGGTCAGTCAGGCGAATCATCTCGTAAGAGAAATTCGCCGCAATCTCTTCCATCAGCGCAATCGCGTTCTGCTGCGCTTTTTCATGGGAGATTTTTTTGCTGCGCGCTTCATCTTCTACCGCTTTGGCAATGGCGCGGGAGGCGAGCAGCTTATTAAACAGATCCTGACGAGCAGGCAGACGTGGGCCCACAGCAGCCAGACGTTGACGGGCAAAGTGCATACGCGCCACGCGCGCCAGTTTCTGTGCGATAGTTTTATCCGTGCCGTGTTCATCCGCCATACGGCGCAGCGAAACTGACGGCGAGAAACGCACAAAACTGTCGCGACCGAGCCACAGTACGGCGAAAAATTTCTGTACGCCGTTAAGCATACGCAGCGGCGGGTTTACTTCGCCTTTTTCACGCCCCGGCGCGCGACCAAACATCACCGATACGGGCACCATCTGCACATCCAGATTTGGGTTGCTACGGTGCAAATCGAGATAGTCGTGGAACAGCTTAATAGACTCTTCTTTCGGCGTGTAATAGGTGAATACACGCGGCCCGCCGTGAATGAACACATAGCGCGGCAGTAGCGTGCCGTCGATTTCCAGCGGCTCTAACGGGTCAGGCAAGTCATGAGCCAGACACTGGGCGCGTAACGTCAGCAAATCTGCTTTCGAGTTGTACGGTAAAACGTACATAATTGGACGAGAGGTATCCAGCCCCAGTTCCGGGGCAGGATCTGCCGGAATAGACTTGCTTTTTACCAGGATGCTTAATGGTAAATTCAGTAATTTGTAGTAAATTCGTGGCCAGCCGGACATAAACGATGTAAAGCCTCTGGTTAATAATGCAAATGCGCGGCAAGGATAGCAGAAAGTCATGGGAAATTCTGTGGTATCTGCTCATGTTTCGCGCGGCGTTACGCAAACCCGAATCATCGGATTTAACGGTACACTGATATTGACGCTCATAATGTAAAAAGGTTCTTTCAATGGCCAATAATACCACTGGATTCACCCGAATTATCAAAGCTGCTGGCTATTCCTGGAAAGGTTTACGCGCTGCATGGATCAACGAAGCGGCATTCCGTCAGGAAGGCGTAGCGGTATTGTTGGCGGTGGTCATCGCCTGCTGGCTGGATGTGGACGCAATTACCCGCGTGCTGCTTATCAGCTCCGTGATGCTGGTGATGATTGTGGAAATCCTCAATAGCGCCATCGAAGCAGTGGTTGACCGAATTGGCTCTGAATACCATGAGCTTTCCGGACGCGCTAAAGATATGGGATCCGCCGCGGTGCTGATTGCGATTATCGTCGCCGTGATAACCTGGTGCATCCTGTTATGGTCGCATTTTGGATAACCCTTCCAGATTTCGATAAATCTCTGGTTTATTGTGCAGTTTATGGTTCCAAAATCGCCTTTTGCTGTATATACTCACAGCATAACTGTATATACACCCAGGGGGCGGAATGAAAGCGTTAACGGCCAGGCAACAAGAGGTGTTTGATCTCATCCGTGATCACATCAGCCAGACAGGTATGCCGCCGACGCGTGCGGAAATCGCGCAGCGTTTGGGGTTCCGTTCCCCAAACGCGGCTGAAGAACATCTGAAGGCGCTGGCACGCAAAGGCGTTATTGAAATTGTTTCCGGCGCATCACGCGGGATTCGTCTGTTGCAGGAAGAGGAAGAAGGGTTGCCGCTGGTAGGTCGTGTGGCTGCCGGTGAACCGCTTCTGGCGCAACAGCATATTGAAGGTCATTATCAGGTCGATCCTTCCTTATTCAAGCCGAATGCTGATTTCCTGCTGCGCGTCAGCGGGATGTCGATGAAAGATATCGGCATTATGGATGGCGACTTGCTGGCAGTGCATAAAACTCAGGATGTACGTAACGGTCAGGTCGTTGTCGCACGTATTGATGACGAGGTTACCGTTAAGCGCCTGAAAAAACAGGGCAATAAAGTCGAACTGTTGCCAGAAAATAGCGAGTTTAAACCAATTGTCGTTGACCTTCGTCAGCAGAGCTTCACCATTGAAGGGCTGGCGGTTGGAGTTATTCGCAACGGCGACTGGCTGTAACATATCTCTGAGACCGCGATGCCGCCAGGCGTCGCGGTTTGTTTTTCATCTCTCTTCATCAGGCTTGTCTGCATGGCATTCCTCACTTCATCTGATAAAGCACTCTGGCATCTCGCCTTACCCATGATTTTCTCCAATATCACCGTTCCGTTGCTGGGACTGGTCGATACGGCGGTAATTGGTCATCTTGATAGCCCGGTTTATTTGGGCGGCGTGGCGGTTGGTGCAACGGCGACCAGCTTTCTCTTTATGCTGTTGCTGTTTTTGCGCATGAGCACTACCGGGCTGACTGCGCAGGCTTATGGTGCCAAAAATCCTCAGGCATTAGCCCGTGCGCTGGTGCAACCGTTGCTGTTGGCGTTGGGGGCTGGGGCGTTAATTGCGCTGCTGCGTACACCGATTATCGATCTGGCGCTGCATATTGTTGGCGGTAGTGAAGCAGTCCTGGAACAGGCGCGGCGCTTTCTTGAAATCCGCTGGTTAAGCGCACCGGCGTCGCTGGCGAATCTGGTATTACTTGGTTGGTTACTCGGCGTGCAATATGCCCGTGCACCAGTAATTTTGTTAGTGGTCGGCAATATTCTCAACATTGTGCTGGATGTCTGGCTGGTGATGGGGCTGCATATGAACGTGCAGGGCGCGGCGCTGGCGACGGTTATTGCGGAATATGCAACATTGCTGATTGGTCTCCTAATGGTGCGTAAAATCCTCAAACTACGCGGAATTTCCGGCGAAATGCTGAAAACTGCCTGGCGAGGAAACTTCCGTCGCTTGCTGGCGCTTAACCGCGATATCATGCTGCGTTCGCTGTTGTTGCAACTCTGTTTCGGCGCGATCACCGTACTTGGCGCGCGACTGGGGAGTGACATTATCGCTGTTAACGCGGTTCTGATGACGCTACTCACCTTTACCGCCTATGCGCTGGATGGTTTTGCCTACGCGGTTGAAGCACATTCCGGTCAGGCATACGGTGCGCGCGACGGTAGCCAGTTGCTGGATGTCTGGCGGGCAGCGTGCCGCCAGTCGGGGATCGTAGCGTTACTGTTTTCGGTGGTTTATTTGCTGGCAGGGGAACACATCATTGCGTTGCTGACGTCGTTAACCCAGATTCAGCAGCTGGCTGACCGCTATCTTATCTGGCAGGTGATTTTGCCGTTGGTTGGCGTCTGGTGTTATCTGCTGGACGGCATGTTTATAGGCGCAACGCGCGCAGCCGAAATGCGTAACAGTATGGCGGTGGCCGCCGCAGGTTTTGCGCTGACGCTCCTTACGCTGCCGTGGCTGGGTAATCATGGTTTGTGTCTGGCATTAACCGTCTTTCTGGCGTTGCGCGGGCTTTCTCTGGCGGCTATCTGGCGGCGTCACTGGCGCAATGGTACCTGGTTTGCCGCAACGTGACGGTTAAAAATTCTGAATAAATAATCCTAAGCCAAATTGCTGACTACACTTAATCTCACGTTCAGAAGAAAAGTGAACGTACTCTCATTCACAACCTAACGATGAGGTCTTGATTATGAATAAAGATGAAGCCGGCGGTAACTGGAAACAGTTTAAAGGTAAAGTGAAAGAGCAATGGGGCAAACTGACCGATGATGATATGACGATCATTGAAGGTAAACGTGATCAACTGGTCGGTAAAATCCAGGAACGTTATGGTTATCAGAAAGATCAGGCAGAAAAAGAGGTCGTGGATTGGGAAACCCGCAATGAATATCGCTGGTAATTAATCCCTCCTGCCCGACGTGTACAAGGATGTACGCCCTCTTAACGCGGTTTCTTTTTCACCTGCACAGAGTGATCATGCTGGCACTGTTCAGGATGACGACACGCTTCCACTTCCACGCATGCCGCACAGAGCCCATGTGCTTCAATCACATTATGCCGCAGGGCAAACCCCATTTTTGCCGCCAGCGTATGCATAATGTCTTCCACGCCTTCTGCACACTCTTCTTTCACTGCGCCGCAGCGATCGCAAATAAACATGGCTGAAGTATGAGTGGGCTGGTCGAACAGATGACAGAGCACATAACTGTTGGTGGATTCCACCTTATGCACAAAACCTTGCTCAAGCAGAAAATCCAGCGCGCGATAAACCGTTGGCGGCTTGGCTTGCGGTTCAGCTTCGCGCAGTAAATCAAGCAGATCATAAGCGCTGATAGCGCCATCCTGCAGACTCATCAGGCGCAACACTTCCAGGCGCTGTGGAGTCAGGCGCACATTACGCTGCGCGCAGATTTTTTCGGCCTGCGCTAATAACTCCTGCGTTGTGGTCTTTTCCATCGGGCACCTCAAAGTGGGGGTTAAGAATGTCCTTACTTTACCATGTTCCAGGAAAAACACCGAGAACCCTTAATGTTGCCGTAATGTTGATTTTTTGATTTGTCGGTAAGGTGTTGTATTGCCTGGTAGTACCATTATCTACAACTACACGATAATAATTAATAATTCATTTTTAAATAAATTGCTTCAAGTTAACTCGCTATTTATTTAACTGGGTTTGATCGCATACCCGCAGTTCAGAAAAATATGAGCGATTTTTGATAGTGACCAAATGGCAAAAAAATTATAAGGAGGACACGGTACGACAAAAAAGGTAGATGAATCATGTTGAAGATAATACCCGGTGCAACTAGATACTTTAATAAAACACTCAATTCAAATCAATTCGATAATGAAGATGCAATCAAAGGTAAAGTAAATAGTATATATGGTAAATCTATTGATTATTCAGCGATGCGTCATCGGGATATAATTATTGCAAAAATAGATTTGTTTATTCAACGAATCACGCATAATTTATGGCATGCACGTAAAAAAATGTGTTTTTAATTGAGCAAATAAATGATCTCAAAATGTGGGTCAATAAGTATATTGACGATTGCACTGATGAGGATTTAAACGATCGTGACTTTATTGCATCAGTTGTTGACCGGGCTATTTTTCATTTCGCGATTAATAGTATATGTAATCTTGGGGATAATAAAGATGCAATGCCCATTGAACAATGTACTTTTGATGTAGAAACTAAGAATGACCTTCCCTCCACGGTTCAGCTATTTTATGAGGAATCTAAGGATAATGAACCTTTAGCGAATATACATTTGCAAGCAATAGGTTCTGGTTTCTTAACGTTTGTTAATGCATGTCAGGAATATGATGACAACAGCTTAAAATTATTCGCTTCGCTGTTAATTTCACGTTCATATTCTAGTGCCTACGCAGATTTATCAGAAACAGTGTATATTAATGAAAATAATGAGAGCTACCTGAAAGCTCAGTTTGAAAAATTATCTCAACGTGATATGAAGAAGTATCTGGGAGAGATGAAGCGTCTGGCTGATGGGGGAGAAATGAATTTTGATGGCTATCTGGATAAGATGTCACATCTGGTGAATGAAGGAACGCTCGATCCTGATATTTTAAGCAAAATGCGAGATGCTGCACCGCAATTAATTAGCGTCGCTAAGTCGTTTGACCCAACCTCAAAGGAAGAGATTAAAATACTTACAGACACTTCTAAATTAATTTATGATTTGTTCGGGGTTAAATCGGAGAAATAATATGTGAAGTTCTTCGATAGTATGGAAGGCATTATATAAAAGGACCCAATATTTATTGGGTTCTTTTTTCTCTATCAATGCTATTAGCAGGGAGATATATCACCAGAGTTTAATGTGTGATTTTTTATTTATCGTCGAACCTGGATTGTTTATCATTGGCCTTAACAAAGTTAACGGCTAATAAGATTATTTCCATCACTTCGTGAGAGCTTCATGCCTTGAGAGGATCTCAATTTTCTTTTGCAATGAGACAGGCGCTTCCTGTTGTTATGGTATAGTACCCCGCTATTGAGCCTCCTGAACAGTGATGCTGAATAACATAACCCCATGATATATCGATAAAATAATCTCTACATTTGAAAATGCACGGTAATTCTGAAATGCAAAAAATCAACCAAACCAGCGCAATGCCTGAAAAAACTGACGTTCACTGGAGTGGTCGGTTTAGCGTTGCACCAATGCTCGACTGGACGGACAGACATTGCCGCTATTTCTTGCGTCTGCTTTCCCGCAATACGTTGCTGTATACTGAAATGGTAACTACAGGGGCGATTATTCACGGTAAAGGTGATTACCTGGCGTATAGTGAAGAAGAACATCCGGTAGCGTTGCAACTCGGCGGTAGCGATCCGGCGGCGCTGGCGCAGTGTGCGAAGCTGGCAGAAGCGCGTGGATATGATGAGATCAACCTGAATGTCGGCTGCCCGTCTGACCGGGTGCAGAACGGCATGTTTGGGGCGTGTCTGATGGGTAATGCGCAGCTGGTTGCCGACTGCGTGAAAGCGATGCGCGATGTGGTGTCGATTCCGGTGACGGTGAAAACGCGTATTGGCATCGACGACCAGGACAGCTATGAATTTCTCTGCGATTTCATCAACACCGTTTCCGGCAAAGGCGAGTGTGAGATGTTCATCATCCATGCACGTAAAGCCTGGCTTTCGGGGTTAAGTCCGAAAGAAAACCGTGAAATCCCGCCGCTCGATTATCCGCGTGTGTATCAACTGAAGCGTGACTTTCCGCATCTGACAATGTCGATTAACGGTGGGATCAAGTCGCTGGAAGAGGCCAAAGCACACCTGCAACATATGGATGGCGTGATGGTCGGGCGCGAAGCGTATCAGAATCCGGGTATTCTGGCGGCGGTAGACCGGGAGATCTTTGGTTCCTCGGATACCGATGCCGATCCGGTGGCGGTAGTGCGCGCCATGTATCCGTACATTGAGCGTGAACTCAGCCAGGGGACGTATCTCGGTCATATTACCCGGCATATGTTGGGCTTGTTCCAGGGTATTCCTGGCGCGCGGCAGTGGCGGCGTTATTTAAGTGAAAATGCCCATAAAGCGGGTGCAGACATTAATGTGCTGGAACACGCGCTCAAACTGGTGGCGGATAAGCGTTAACTTTTCACCAAAAAATAGTCAAATTCACCACGCCCTGCGCACCGTCGCGGGGCGTTTTGCTGTTAAATCAATAGATTATTTTTGGCATGATTCTTGTAATGCCAGCAAGAGATTTCATATTTGGGAGTGCATCATGCTGGAACTACTTTTTGTGATTGGCTTTTTTGTCATGCTGATGGTCACCGGCGTTTCGTTGCTGGGTATTATCGCTGCGCTGGTTGTGGCGACGGCCATTATGTTCCTCGGCGGTATGCTGGCATTGATGATTAAGTTGCTGCCGTGGTTACTACTGGCGATTGCGGTGGTGTGGGTTATTAAGGCGATTAAAGCACCAAAAGTGCCTAAATATCAGCGTTATGACCGCTGGCGTTACTAAGGGATTGTGCGGATGATCACAACCTAAGGTTTTATCCTTAGAACAAAATAGGAATTGATAATCAAATCTGTCACTATTGCGCCTCTAACAGATTCATCGTGCTGTACCCTACATACAGCCGAACTATAAAAAGAAAGGGCTTCCCAGGTGGAAGCCCTATTTCTTTTATGGAATCAATAAGCTGGAACCCTGTGTCGCCCGACTTTCCAGAATTTCATGCGCACGCTGCGCATCCTTCAGCGGATATTTCTGCTGCTCGGCGACATCGACCTTAATCACACCGCTGGCAATCAAAGAGAACAGTTCATTACTGGCCTCGGTTAATTCCTCCCGCGTGGTGATATAGCCTTGCAGGGAAGGGCGTGTCACATACAACGAGCCTTTCTGATTGAGAATGCCTAAGTTCACACCGGTAACCGCACCTGATGAGTTGCCAAAACTGACCATTAATCCGCGGCGTTGCAGGCAATCCAGCGACCGTTCCCAGGTGTCTCTGCCCACGGAATCGTACACCACGCGCACTTTCTTACCGCCGGTGATCTCTTTTAACCGCTCGACCAGATTCTCTTCACGATAGTTAATAACCTGCCACGCGCCCGCTTTTAGCGCGCTCTGCGCTTTTTGCGCGGTTCCTACGGTGCCGATAAGTTTCGCGCCCAGGGCTTTTGCCCACTGGCAGGCAATTAAGCCAACGCCGCCAGCCGCTGCGTGGAACAGGAACTGCTCATCGGGTTTAATTTCATAGGTTTTGCGCAGCAGATAATAAACCGTTAAGCCTTTCAGGAAGGATGCCGCAGCTTGCTCAAAAGAAATTGCCGCAGGCAGAATCGCCGCTTTATCCGCAATAATGTTATGCACAGAGCTGTAAGCGCCTAACGCCGACTGCGCATAGACTACACGATCGCCTGCCTTAATATGCTTTACACCGCTGCCGGCTCTACTCACGATGCCTGCTGCTTCGGTGCCTAATCCGCTGGGTAGCGATGGCGGCGGGTAAAGGCCGCTGCGGATATATGTGTCGATAAAATTGATGCCGATGGCTTTATTTTCGACCTGGATTTCATTCTCCGCCGGATCGGCAGGAGTGAACTCTATGGCTTGAAGTTCTTCCGGGCCACCGTGCTTGTGAAATTCAATTCGTGTTGCCATGTGTCCTCCAGAACGTATCGTCAGGGTCTGCTTCATATGGTAAAGTTTCGACCCATTCTTTATCTCGGTAACTCCATTCACTATGGCAGGAAATAAACCCTTCAACAAACAGCAGGCTGAACCCCGCGAACGCGATCCACAAGTTGCCGGGCTGAAAGTGCCTCCGCACTCGATCGAAGCGGAGCAGTCGGTGTTGGGCGGTTTAATGCTAGATAACGAACGCTGGGATGATGTAGCCGAGCGTGTGGTAGCAGACGATTTTTACACCCGCCCACACCGTCATATCTTTACTGAAATGGCGCGTTTGCAGGAAAGCGGTAGCCCTATCGATCTAATTACTCTTGCGGAATCGCTGGAACGCCAGGGGCAACTCGATAGCGTCGGTGGTTTTGCTTATCTGGCAGAGCTGTCAAAAAATACGCCAAGTGCGGCTAACATCAGTGCCTATGCGGACATCGTGCGTGAACGTGCCGTTGTCCGTGAGATGATCTCGGTTGCGAATGAGATTGCCGAAGCCGGTTTTGATCCGCAGGGGCGTACCAGCGAAGATCTGCTGGATCTGGCTGAATCCCGCGTCTTTAAAATTGCCGAAAGTCGTGCGAACAAAGACGAAGGGCCGAAGAACATCGCCGATGTGCTCGACGCAACCGTGGCGCGTATTGAGCAGTTGTTTCAGCAGCCACACGATGGCGTTACCGGGGTAAACACCGGTTATGACGATCTCAACAAAAAAACCGCTGGCTTGCAGCCGTCGGATTTGATCATCGTCGCCGCGCGTCCGTCGATGGGTAAAACAACATTTGCGATGAACCTCGTCGAAAACGCGGCGATGTTGCAGGATAAACCGGTACTTATCTTCTCGCTGGAGATGCCATCAGAACAGATCATGATGCGTTCTCTGGCGTCGCTGTCGCGCGTTGACCAGACTAAAATCCGTACCGGGCAGCTCGATGACGAAGACTGGGCGCGCATTTCCGGCACCATGGGTATTTTGCTCGAAAAACGCAATATCTATATCGATGACTCCTCCGGCCTGACGCCAACGGAAGTGCGTTCCCGCGCACGCCGTATTGCCCGTGAACACGGCGGCATCGGGCTTATCATGATCGACTACCTGCAACTGATGCGCGTACCGGCGCTTTCCGATAACCGTACGCTGGAAATTGCAGAAATCTCTCGCTCGCTGAAAGCACTGGCGAAAGAACTGAACGTGCCGGTGGTGGCGCTGTCCCAGTTGAACCGTTCTCTGGAACAACGTGCCGACAAACGCCCGGTCAACTCCGACCTGCGTGAATCTGGCTCTATCGAGCAGGATGCGGACTTGATCATGTTTATCTATCGTGATGAGGTGTATCACGAAAACAGTGATTTAAAAGGCATCGCGGAAATTATTATCGGTAAACAACGTAACGGCCCAATCGGGACGGTACGCCTGACCTTTAACGGTCAATGGTCGCGCTTCGACAACTATGCGGGGCCGCAGTACGACGACGAATAATAATTATTTTATGAATTAGGTAATTAAAGCAAACACTTATCAAGGAACACAAATGCAAGCGGCAACTGTTGTGATTAACCGCCGCGCTCTGCGACACAACCTGCAACGTCTTCGTGAACTGGCCCCTGCCAGTAAAATGGTTGCGGTGGTGAAAGCGAACGCTTATGGTCACGGTCTTCTTGAGACCGCGCGAACGCTCCCCGATGCTGACGCCTTTGGCGTAGCCCGTCTCGAAGAAGCTCTGCGACTGCGTGCGGGGGGAATCACCAAACCTGTACTGTTACTCGAAGGCTTTTTTGATGCCAGAGATCTGCCGACGATTTCTGCGCAACATTTTCATACCGCCGTGCATAACGAAGAACAGCTGGCTGCGCTGGAAGAGGCTAGCCTGGACGAGCCGGTTACCGTCTGGATGAAACTCGATACCGGTATGCACCGTCTGGGCGTAAGGCCGGAACAGGCTGAGGCGTTTTATCATCGTCTGACCCAGTGCAAAAACGTTCGTCAGCCGGTGAATATCGTCAGCCATTTTGCGCGCGCGGATGAACCAAAATGTGGCGCAACCGAGAAACAACTCGCTATCTTTAATACCTTTTGCGAAGGCAAACCTGGTCAACGTTCCATTGCCGCGTCGGGTGGCATTCTGCTGTGGCCACAGTCGCATTTTGACTGGGTGCGCCCGGGCATTATTCTTTACGGTGTATCTCCGCTGGAAGATCGCTCCACCGGTGCCGATTTTGGCTGTCAGCCAGTGATGTCACTAACCTCCAGCCTGATTGCCGTGCGTGAGCATAAAGCCGGAGAGCCTGTTGGTTATGGTGGAACCTGGGTAAGCGAACGTGATACCCGTCTTGGCGTAGTCGCGATGGGCTATGGCGATGGTTATCCGCGCGCCGCGCCGTCCGGTACGCCAGTGCTGGTGAACGGTCGCGAAGTACCGATTGTCGGGCGCGTGGCGATGGATATGA
>OGLC01001037.1_pt1 | contig 15799 bp, 8 predicted proteins | sample 1572751 | NCBI WGS metagenome assembly OGLC01 (sample SAMEA2581897, study PRJEB24529) | metagenome | biome: Human gut stool | place: China | collected 2011
GACTTTATAAACTTTATAGATTGAGGAAAAGAAAATGAATAGTAAATTAAGTTTAAAAGTTAACTACATCTATAATTTTATAAGTCAAATACTTACTCTTATTATACCGATGGTGACAACTCCTTATATTGCGAGGGTTCTTCGAGAGAATGGAAATGGTCAATATAGTTTCTCGTTTTCTATAATTACATACTTTATATTATTTGCTAATTTAGGTTTTAATACATATGGACAACGTGAGATTTCAAAATATCGTAATGATCCAATGAAAAGAACGAAGGTCTTGGCAGAAATTTCAATTGTAAGAAGTATTACAACCTTCATTGCCATTTTAATATTATTCATTGCATTGTTTTTTGGCATATTTGGAGAAAAATATACTCTAATTATAGTTGCTCTTTCAATACAATTAATTGCAGTTCCGTTTGATATCAATTTTTATTATCAAGGATTAGAAAATTTTAGAGCAATTGCGATTAGATCTATTATTCTAAAAATTATGGGATTGATAGGAGTGTTTTTGTTTGTAAAAACAGAAAATGACACGTGGATTTATGCACTTTGCTTATCGATTTCAGTAATGTTGTCAAATCTTGTTTTATGGCCATCTGTACTCAGAGATTGCACAAAAATTACTTTTCGAGACGTAGAATTAAAGAAGCATATTAAACCAGCGATAGTTATCTTTTTGCCGGCATTAGCAGTTACGATTTATTCTGTTTTAGATAAAACAATGATAGGATTTTTAGCTGTTTCTCCTGATTATGAGAACGGTTGTTATGAACAAGCGTATAAGCTAAATAGCATAGCATTGCTTTTGATAACAGTTATTTCTCCTATTTTTTCTTCTAGAAATAGTTATGAACATGCCATGGGCAATGAAGACAAATTAAAGAACAATATATATTTAGCAAGTAATTATGTATGGCTAATTGGCTTACCACTAACAGCATTTTTCTTGGTTCTTTCACCCAATTTGTGTTCTTGGTTCTTGGGAGGAGGCTTTTATGAGGTTCCATTATTATTAAGAATAATGTCTGTTAGGTTTCTATTATCGGGGTTTAGTGAAATATTTGGAAACCAACTTTTTGTTTCGATTGGACGGGAAAAATACACAACTATTGCAACTTTTAGTGCGGCGCTTGTGAATTTCTTTTCTAATTTTATATTAATAAGAAAATTTGGTGCGGTTGGTGCGGCAATTACAACATCAATTGCTGAATTTGTTGTAGTTTTTGTCTTGTTGATTTATGTTGTTAAAGGTAAATATATATCTATTAAAAAAATAATTGTACAATCTAAAAATTATTGTATAGCGTCTACAATAATGTTTTTTATTTTGTTTATTCTACAAAGAAGTTTTGAATATGGAATATTATCTTTCTTGCTATTGGGAGTTGGTGGGACTGTGATATACGCAGTTATTTTATTATTGCTGAAAGATGAAACGGTTCTTTATTATTTCAATTATTTCCTTGATAGGTTAAAAGAAATTAAGTATAAACGATACTGTTGAGCACCCAGAACGAAAGGCAGCAATAATCGTCCCAAAACCAATACCACCAGCGACTACGAGAAGGATGTACCGGGTAATCCTCTGAAAGCAGAGTATCTGATTCCTATTTTCGTTGGTGAGCAACTGGAGCAGGGCAAGATGGCCGTAAAGGTTCTGAGAACCAATGATAACTCTTGCAGTTATTTCTTTACTCTATTATTGAGTAGAGTTCACAAAAGAGCAAAGAATAGTTATCGGTGATCCATCGTGATTTTTATACGGAAGGAAAATGCAATGAAAGAAACCTACTTACCTGCGATATTGGCATCTTATGCAAAAGACGCAGATGTGCTTGCGGCAATGGTGAGAAATTATCAAAGTAACACCCAGAACATCCGAGGAAAAGTTCAGCTTGGAAGTGCATGGTGGTTCTGTGATCACAAGCGTGGAATGGAACGTCAGATGAATGCTCTGTAAGCGCTACATAATCCACCGTAGTGCCAATTGACTGTTTCTGTCGTAAGATTAGGATAGTTGGAGTAAATTACTCTAAGTTCTAATCTTGAACGACAAAAGTTGTAGCATTTCGCTGCTATTTATATCAAACTTTTGAATCATTTTACTCCAAATATTTTTGGAGGATTTTATCAATGACAAAAGCTCAAAAAGATAAATACTGGATGGATTGCATCCAGCAATGCCGCGTTAGTGGCTTATCAGACCATGCATGGTGCCATCAGAATGGCATATCTACAAGCTCTTTTTATTACAACATCAAAAGGCTGCGCATGAAAGCATCTGATGTACCTGTATCTGTCCCAAAAGTTGCAGCGAAACAGGAAGTTGTACCAATTCACTACAATGAACTGCCTGAAACAAAAGCAGTAAGTGCTAAAAATGGAGCGAATTCTGTTGCAATCCGTCTTGAATACCATGGTGTCATGCTGGCTATCAGCAATGATGCAGATGCCACCATTATCCAGGCAACGCTTTCTGCGTTGCAACAGCTCTGTTAGGTGATTTCTCTGGCGTAGCAAAGATTTATCTGGTATGCGGCTTATAAAAATGTTATCTCAATCCATAGATGCGAGCAAGTTCATCCTCATTTTCTTCCCATTTCGGAGTCTCATCTGGAATCGTAGAATTAGCAGTATTCATTGCTTCTTCAAGCATTTCAATGGATGGAGTTGCGTAAATCCTGGTTGTTTCAGTAGATGAATGTCCAAGAATTACAGATATCATCTCCAGTTCAACACCGTTTCGGTATAAAACAGTTGCCCTGGTACGCCGGAACATATGGCAATGCAGATGTTTCGGGAGATTTGGGTGTTCTGACCTGATCGCATCCGCATACTTATTGATGATTCTTGAGACATTTCCAGGGGACATCGGAGCAATACTTCCTTTGATTTTCGTATAGAATAAGGGTTGATCAGGAAGCATTTCCAGATGAAACTGTCTTAAATACTTTTTTAAATGAGATACTGTTGCATCTGTAATGGATACGGAACGTTCCTTATCACCTTTTCCATGTATGTGAATGCTTGGAACGGATGTAAGTCTCAGTGATGATATCTTAAGTTCAAGAAACTCCGCTATGCGAATCGCTGTATCATACAGGAGAATCATGATCATCCTGTCACGGTTTCCTTTTTGTGTATCTGGAGGAGCTGCAAGCAAGGCTTTCATATCCTCGTCCTGAATGATCTGTTTTTCCTTTTTTGGCTCCTTCAAAAAGGGTACATGAGATGCAGATAACGCTATCGACTGAAGAGAGATATCCATATCCGACGCATACCACAGATAGGCCCTTAGTGCAGCAAGCCGGTTTTTGCAGGTAGAAGCTTCGCATCCCTGGCTGTTCAAATATCCCAGATAATCCAGCATAAGTTCACTGGTGCAATCAGTAAACAGAAACTTTTTTATGGATATTTTCCGTACATTTGTAATGTATCTCCGGAATACAGTGAGTCCATCACGATAAGTTTCTATTGTATGTACGCTCCTTGCTGCCTGACAGTGAAGATAGCAGCTTAAAAAATCATTTGTCTTCGAGAAAAAGAGCTGGCAGTTCAAAGTTCCTACATTCTTATATTAGCATTTGCATAGCTTTAAGTCCAACCACTTGTATTCTAGGTTTTTTACCACCACAGTGCTTATAAATTTCATTTAAAGCTTGTATCTAAATTTATTTCAATAAGCCATTGTAAATTTCATCTTGTCCCTCGCTTAATACCTTATAGGAATCTCCGATGGAACAATTGAATCCTTTGTAATATTATGATATTTATTTTTTGTTAATGATAGAATGCCTTGAATCGGATCATCAGGATTCAATGTTTGTGACATAGGAATACCAACTAACAATTCAGAATTAAATTCAATATCTATGTATGGAATGAATAATCCATTTTTCTCTCTAAATTTTCTTTCATAATCTATTGTCATAAAAGTTCCATCATCATTCAGAACTGGGCTAATACTTACTCTGTACTCCTCCTCTACCCTGAAACACGATTTTTTAAAGAATTCACCTATATGTGCAATTTTATCTACTGCATATTTTGCTATCATATCAGCTGACAAACCGCTTCTTCTAGTAAATTTTTCAAATTGATTTAATACATCTTTAAGCGTGCTTATTTGTTTATCTGTATCATATATCACTTTGCCAGAATATACTTTTAATTTGCCGAATCCATCTTTAGATTTTATTTTCAACAAATCGTAATCTTCCATTTTATCAAATTTAAGATTAAACCCCTTTATACTGTCACTTTTAGTATAATAATTCCACATACAAAGGCTGTCTTTATTGGTTGAAAAAGAACATTGATATACATAAAAACAATCTATTTGTGGATTCTTTATGCGTTGCTCCAAATATGCTTTTATTGAATCTCTAAATTCTCCCGGATCAAGCATTTCTTCTATGTGTTGAACGCACAATTCAAATACATATTTCCCCTCACTATAATCATTAAGAAAATATCTATCAGAAAATCTTAATGTCTGATTTACTAATATGTCTTTAGCCCCTTCTGCAGATGTGTAATGATATATATTTTTTCTTTTTCATATATGAAGGTTCTTGGCATCTTGACGATGACATTTTATTTGCAGGATACATATTTATAGAGAGCGATTCAGATTCCAAGACTCTTGAAAAACTTCTCTGGCGTATACCTAATGTAGTTTCTCCTGTCCGCATAGGTGGGGATTTCAATGCCCTTAACAAAGAAGAAGAACAATATCTCCGTCAGCTTATGGACGAGTATAACTATATTGCTATGTCATATGGATATATTGTAGATGATCAATTAATGATATATAAAGGGCCTCTTAGCGGAAGGTCTGATATGGTTAAGAAAATTGACAGGCATAAGAGAATTGCTGATATAGAAGTATATCTGTGGCATCAACCTAAGCGTGTTCGTGTCGGACTAGAAATAATAGATAAAATCACTTCACAGGAATATGCAAAAATCAAATTACAATAACTGGAGATTTCCCATGAATAATAAAATCACTAATACCGATATTAATAGTTTTGAAGAATTCCTTATAAATGAGAATAAGAGCAGAACAACTCTTGATAAATATATGCGGGATATACGAAGATTTCAAATCTTTCTTTCTGATAACTGTTACCCAATATCTCAGGATACTGCAGATAAATATATTGAGATTCTTAAAAATGCTGATTACAGTATAAGCAGCATAAATATAATTATATCATGTATAAACACATTTTGTAATTTTATAGGAAGAAATGATATTCACTGCGTTAATCTTAAGAAATCTAAGACTGAATCAACAGCTTCTGACTTGCTTACAGTTGATGAATATAACCAACTCCTTAAAACCGCTATAAACAATAACGATTATAGAATAGCTATGTTAATTCAAGTCCTTGGAAATACAGATATAAGATTAAACGAATTACAATACCTTACTATACACTCTTTAGAAACGGGAAAAATTACTGTTATACGTAACAGTGAGGAATATAACATCAGAATTCCAGATGATTTATTGGATGGCTTATATGAATATATAGACCATGAAGTAATAATAACTGGGGTGATTTTCTGTACTAGAAAAGGCACCCCTCTTGAAAGATCTAATATATGGAGATTGATTAAGAAACTGGCTGTTGATGCTGGGATTAATCCAGATAAAGTTTATCCGCAGAATCTGAAGCAGCAGCTTGGGAAGAAATATTATAGTATAATATACTAACTTATTTCACACGCTTCAATCAAAGATAGCAACATCCGTATACAATCTGATTATAATTTAATGTTTAAATATATCAAGGGATGTTTCAAAGGAATTCCTTGGGAAAATATGAATATTGATTTTTCAAAGTTTAATAATGACCATACATAACTTTTAAAAAACACAGCCGGCTTAAACAATTTAACCCGGCTGTGTCTTTCTTTAATTATTACCTTATCTTGCTAATTACTTTTCAGCAGCACCATTTCTTCCTTCTGATTTTCCATACATTATATAATGCATATAGTACTTCTCTAAGTCATCTCCATACGCTGCATCTAAATCTGTATATCTTGCTCTGTATACATATACATTGAATTCTGCTGAGCCCTGACGACCTTCCTTTATTCCATAATTCACAAAATGTTCAAATGCTGATTTCTCATCTTCTCCAAATGCTGCCTTAATGTCTGCATATAATCCGAGATAATATTTTCCATCAAATACCGGTGAGTAATCTACTCCATTATATACAAGAAAGCCATAAACTGCATTTACTTCCATATCTGATGTTACATTTGTGAAGTCTTTATCCCAGCCCTCAAAACCATTCTCTGACTCTACTTCTGCTGGAGCCGTTGCTGACTCGCCTTCCTTTACTATCTCTGTCTTTACAACTTCTCCATTCTTCTTGAAGATTACTGTATATGTCTTCTCTGGCGCGCCATTTCTTCCTTCTGCCTTTCCATACTCTATATAATGTGTATAATAGCTTGCTAAATCATCTCCAAATGCTGCATCAAGGTCTGCATATCTTGCTCTGTATGAATATACATTAAATTCTGCTGAGCCCTGACGGCCTTCACCCATTCCATATTCTACAAAGTGAGCAAGTGCTTTCTGTGCATCATCTCCAAATGCTTCCTTTAAATCCGGATTAGTTGCAAGATAATACTCTGCATCAAACACTGGTGCATAATATTCTGCATCATACTTTGGTCCTGTTGCAGGTATTTCTGTAACATCCGTCTTCTCTCCGCATACTGTACAATGGTGGCTCTTGCTTCCTGGTGTTGTTTCTGTTGCTTCAACATCTACTGTCCACTCTGTGCTGAACTTATGTCCAGTTGCCGGGATTGTTTCTGTGTATGTCTTCTTGTCACATGTTCCTGTTGTAGATGTACATGTATATGTAAGCACTCCTGCCTCTGTACATGTTGCCTGCTTTGTTATCTTTGACTCATACTTATGTGTATGTGTTGTCTCTGATGTTCCAGATGGTGTATATACCATATAGAAAAGATTGATTGCATCTCCCTTTGTTACAGTTACAGCACCCTTAGCAACATCTACTGTTAATGTACCATCAGAACCAACTTTTTTGCTTGTTCCATTAACTTTTACGCCCTTACCAGAAGCTGCCGTTGTTCCGCCAAATACAAGTGTAAGCTTTCCAGCGGATGGTGCTGTGAACTTAATACTTGTTGATGACTCCATCTTAAGGCATTTTGTAAGTGTAAGACCGTTGTATGTTGCTGTACCTTTATTTGTTGCTATGCTTCCTGTAATACTATAGAAGTCACTTGTTGTTCCTGATTCTGTAAAGTTATGTACCTTTGCATCTCCTGATACCGGTGTGTCAGGTGTAACAGGTGTATCTTTTCCAATAGCTGGAATAACTGCTGTTTCATTATAACCACATCCTGTACATGTGCGGCTCTTAAGACCTTCTTCTGTCTCTGTTGCAGGTGTAACAACTACCCACTCACCATATGTATGTGTATGTGAAGTGCCAGATATGCTTCCACCACCTACTGATACAAGAGATGTCTTGTATGCATTAAGCTTATCCTTTAATGGCCTATTGAGTGAATAGCTTGTATCATCAACACTGTTATCAAATGTCCACTTGAAATCTCCGCCCATAATACGTCCTGCATACTTAGTTACAATTGAAGGAACATCTGCAGGTGCATCAATATCAGCAGTATCAACACCTAAATCAACCTTAGTATCAAAATTAGAATATGTCTTTCCACCCTGCTTTGCCTTATAAGTTGAAGGTACTGTTTCACTTCTTGATGTTGCAAGATATGCATCGAAATCAGTTGCACTTGCAGTTGTTGTACCAGCATCCGAATTAGCATATATAACAGACTTCTGACCTTCCATATAGTTGTTGTATGCCTTGATGACACCACCATTCTCGCTTGAGAATATTCCGCCTGCAAGAACATCACTTCCCTGCATTGAACTGAGCATTGGATAATTACAGTTTCTGAAATAGTTAGCCTCTACGAATGCCTCACTATCCTTTGCAGCGCCTACACCATATTTAGAATTACCATCATAGTAGTTATTATATACATGAACTGACATTGTTCTGATACGAGGATGTCTTGAATCAGAATGGTCAAACCAGTTATGGTGATATGTAATCCAGTTCTCACCTGACTCTGACTTCATGCCACAAAGTGACATCTTTCCTGAATCCCAGAAATGATTGTAAGATACTGTCACATACTGAGAATTATCCTTTAAATCCATAGAGCCATCGCCCTTAGCCTGGTCACCATCTGAACCAGCATTACCATAGAACACATCGTTGTTATGTACCCATACACCAAGTGACTGCTTAAGAGATATACCATCTCCGTCTTTTCCACCGCCCCAGTTCATAAGACCAAGGTTTCTTACTTCTATGCCTGTTGACTGGAATACAGCCACACCTGCTCCATATAAAGTAGCATCATCACCAATACCCTCAAATGTTACGTTAGCTGCTCCCTTAACACCAATTGCATATGCTGATGATACATCTTTGCAGGCAAGTCCGCTTAATGTAACCTGACCTATAATACGGATAGCAACTGGCTGGCAGTTACTCTTAGCCTTAATTGCCTGTGTAATAGCTGCTACACCTGTATATTCTGTGTTACCAATCTTCATCTTAACTGTATTCTTATTAGCTTCTGTAACATAAAGAACAGATGCATTAGACTTTAATGTACCATCGTTGTTATATGCACCAACGCCATTCTTTACCGGTGAATTACTTGAAAATGTAAATCCGCTTCTGTCATGTGCATTTACAGTAAGCTTATCTGAAACGATAGCAGCTGATGTATTCTCCTTGCCATTGTTCAGCGGAACAATCTTCATAACATAATCGCCTGCTTTTAATCCTACAGCATCCGCTCTCATGTAAGATGGATACTTTCTGATAAGCTCATCGTCCAACTGGACATAAGCTGAATCTGAGGCACTTGCAGACTTAACATATACATTGTAACCTGTAGCTCCTGTTACAGGTGTCCACTTAACATATGCTGTCTCAAGCCAGCCTGATGCTTCTGTTATTGCGCCAGAAGCTGCATGTACTGGATTCATGTCAAATGCTATAACTGACACTGCCACCATTACACATGCAAGTAATGCACTCATAAACTTTTTTACTTGCTTTTTCATTTTTCCTCTCCTTTTCCTATATACACATTTTTGTGCAGATTTGATATGTTTTATTCACAAATCAAATTCATATTAACATTATTGCACAATGTTTTCAACCACATTTTACATATTAAAGAATAATTTTGTCATTTTAGCACATTATTTCTTTTTCTAATGCAAATGAATATATAATTTTTTCTTTTACAGTTTTTCCGGTAAGCTGTGCCAGCGCTTTTGCATAGTAATCAAGCTGGATTGCGTATCTTTTAACAAGCTCTTTTTCACCCGCTTTTCCCTTCATAACCCTGTCGGTCTTATAATCAACAATCACAAGTTCTCCGTCCTCTTCAAAATACAAGTCAATTATACCCTGTATAAGCTGTCCTTCGTACTCAAATACAAAAGGCTGTTCTCTTCTGACACTGCCACAGTTCACCGCATTTGCAACTCTCCTGCCTGTATCTGATTGTACAAATGTATATATATCCCACGGATTGACACTTTTCACCTGTAATTCATTCATCTTGCCTGTTTCTAACATTCTGTTAATATCTGCTTTAACTCCATCAAGGTTCACACTCACTGAATAGTCAAGACATTCCATAACCCTGTGATATGTGCTACCACGCTCATTAGCAGCAAGCTGCACTTCCTCACCGCTTATGAACTTTGGAATTATGCTGTTTGTCTCATCACATTCTTCCTTTTTAAGTGCTGCCTTCACAGATTCATCCATGTAAGCATTTTCCTCTGAATCATCATCCGCCTGCATAGCCTTAAGCTGCGAAACCGTCAGCTTCATCCTGCCGGCTGCGTTATCAGCAGGAACATATTCCGGAAGCTCATCTAATAAAGGATAAGACACAGCTTCCTTAATTTCATCAGCCAGTTCCCCGATTCCAACAACATTCGCTACACCAGCCAGCTCTCCGGATTCATCCGCATCAGCCAAGGAATCCTCTCCGGCATCAACCATAACTTTAAAGCTGCCTTTCAATTTATCTGAATCCATAAGGCACACCGGCATTATCATATCAAGATAGTTCTTTATATTCTCACTGTCTGCGAAAGACAACATTCCATCTGCTTCAAGCTGCTTTGCACTTCCCCTGTATTTCTCAAGTGTCTTGTCTGCATCTTTTACAACTCCAGTGATTATCAGCTTTTCTCTTGCTCTTGTCATTGCAACATAGAGAAGTCTCTCTTCTTCTGATATCGACTCCCTTACAATTCTTCTTGCCATGGCACCTTTTATTATGGTAGGTGTCTTGGTTCTTCTTTCAAGATCAACATAATCAACTGCAATTCCTAAGTTCTGGTCTACAAGCACCGGCGCTGTTGCATCCATAAAGTTAATGCTCTTATGCGCTCCAGCAAGTATTACAATCGGAAATTCCAGACCTTTGCTCTTATGAATACTCATAATTCTTACAAGATTCTCATTATCAAGGCTGGCAGCCCCCTCTGCAAAATCTTCGTCAAACTTCTTAAGTCTTTCAATATATCTTAAGAAATTAAACAGACCTGAATAACTTGACTTTCCATATCCCGCTGCTCTTTCCAGCAGGACATTTAAGTTAGCCTGTCTCTGCGCTCCGGCAGGCATTGTTCCCACATAATCGTAGTAGCCTGAATCATATATCATCTCCCAACACAGATCATATAGTGACTCAACACCGCTCTTGTCTCGGTATTCTGTGAGCTTTGCAAGAAATAATGCACATTTGCCGGACAGCTGCTTAACATCCGGCTCCTGCACCTTCCCAGCTTCACCAAGCACTGCAACTGCTTTCAAATGTTCATACAGATTATTATGCACATTCTTATCCACATACTCTCTGCCAAGCTTTCTCACCATTCCAAGCTCTGCTGCCGTAAATCCTCCAAAATAAGATATCATTGCCGCCGCAAGGCTTATCTCCTGAACCGGATTATCTACTATTGTAAGCATGCTTAAGATTACCTGTATCTCACGCACGCTGAAATATCCTGTTGACGAGTCAGTATACGCTGGTATCCCCCTATCCATAAGGGCATCTGCAAATGTATCTGCCCAGCCTGTCACTGACCTTGTAAGAATTACTATATCCCTGTATTCTGCCGGTCTGTATACATTTTCATCTGCATCATACACATTTACACCAGAAGAAACTATTCCCTCAATCAGCTTTGCAAGCCTGTCAGCCTCAATTTCTCTTGTTGTAGCCTCTTCTTCATTTTCTGAAGATATAAGAATTACATCTGTACTCTTGTTGACTTCATCACCGTAATTACTGTCACTGTATTCAGGATATGGAAATCCCGCATTAAGCCTTACAGATTCGTCATACCCGATTCCCGAAAAATTCTTATTCATAATATGACTGAACACATCATTGGCACATTCAAGCACATTCTCACGGCTTCGGAAATTCTTCTGTAATTCAATTCTTACATTATCACCAGTCTCACCGTATGTATCGTACTTCTCTATGAAAAGCTCCGGGCATGCGAGACGGAACTTGTATATGCTCTGCTTTACATCTCCAACCATGTATATATTATTATTCACACCTAACAGTCTCGTCTTTGACACCGCATTAAGAATAACCTCCTGCAGCTGGTTGGAATCCTGATACTCGTCTATCAGTATTTCTTCAAATCTGTCTGCAAGCTTGTCAGCAGTCTCTGTATACACAAGCTTTCCGTCTTCTTTCTTTACAAGTATTGAAAGTGCAAGATGTTCCATATCGTTAAAATCAATTATACCCTTCTCCCGCTTCACCTCCGAAACACGCTTTGCATACACCTTTGCCACTTTAAGAAGAGTCCGTATCTGAATACCTGCTCCCTGCATGTCTTCAAATATTCCATCATCGTCTTTTAAGAATATCTTGTCATTAAGCCGTCCTATATAATCTTTAAACAGCTTTCGCTGCCCCTTGACATATTCCTTAATATCCGGGTCTGCTCCTGCATCCTTCTTTCTTGACAGGGCTTCAAATGAAAATATTCTTATTCTTCTGCCAAGTTCTCCAAAATCCTGTGAATTAATCATCTCATTAATTCCAAGCAGGTCAGACTGCAAAGCACTTGTATATGCTGCAGGTCCTGCCGGCTCAGAACAGATATCTACTAATCGGTTGTATTTATCACGGTAATCGGAAAGTGCATTTTTAATTGAATCATACAGTTCCTTAATTGCAGGATTATCGTAAGTCTCATCATCATAGACTAACATGCACTCGTCAAACCACTCATCAATCCACGGATTGCTTCGTGAAAAACGGTATATTTTATCTATAATGCTCACAAGCCCTGAATCGTCCCGTCCCATGCCAAATGCATCAACAAGATTAAAGAATTCTTCATCTGCCTCAGCGTAGAATTCCTCAAGTACATCTTCTAACACATCATTTTCAATAAGCTTCTTCTCACCCTCGTCCATTATCCTGAACCCCGGGTCCAGATTAACCTCTGGAAAATGATTTCTGATTATCCATAGACAGAAACTGTCTATTGTTGTTATCTGTGCGTTGTTAAGCAGTGTTATCTGTCTTAAAAGGTTCACATCCCCCGGATTCTCGTCAAGCATTGAATCAAGTGCTTTTCTTATCTTGTCTTTCATCTGGGCTGCTGCCGCCTTTGTAAATGTAACAACAACCAGCCTGTCTATATCTATATTCTTGTCAGGGTCTGTAATCATGGAAATGATTCTCTCAACTAAAACAGCAGTCTTTCCTGAACCGGCAGCCGCCGAAACCAGCACATTACAGTCTCTTGTATCAATCGCGCTCTTCTGCGCCGGTGTCCATTTTCTTTCCATTCTCATCAACCCCTTCCTTTATATTATTCCATAACACTTCATCATCAAATTTCTTTAATTTTCTGTAATTGCAGCCCGGCAAATCCACTGAAAATCCACACACTGCCCCATAAGGACATCTGTCACAGCTTGAAAACTGTCCATCTTTATAAGGACTTCTCCTTATATCACCACCTGCAATTCTATCCGCGGTATCAACCGCCCTTACATCAACGAATCTTCCAAGCATATTAAACTGCTCTGTATTCATCACCTTACTTCTTCGTGAGTCAAATCCGCCGTCAGCCTTTCTGCTAACCGGAATATTAAGTGAAGTACCCTCTGTATTGTCCATCTTCTCGGCAATATCCTTATCCGAATTAACCATTCCTTTAAGACGCAGTTCACCCTTAATCTTATCCTCTATCTCTTCTGCACTCTCTGTTGTCGCAGATACAATCGGGTCACTTATGTTATAGTAGAACACTCCGGCAGGAATCACATTTTTACCCGGACGCATCTTTGCCACAAGCTTCATTGCCGCTTCCATGTAGACCATAAGCTGGATATCAATTCCGTAGTAGGTCTTTACTATGTTGAAATCCTTCTTTCCTGTCTTGTAATCGATAATCCTTACATATACATCTGTGCCGTTTTCGCATATGTCAACGCGGTCAATTGTTCCGCTCATAAGCTGCTTTCTGTCTCCGTCTCCGACTTCCATATTAAACTTATGCTCGAATACAAATGGCACGAAATCACCACATTTTAACTGCTCACCCATCGCCCATATAGTGCGGTCTGCAAGGTCCTCCATCCTCTTAATCATGAATGAATTACGGCTTGAATCCTTAAGGATACTGTTCTGGTATATGTCAGTAATTGCAGCGACACTTCTTTTTACCATCTCGCGGCGCTTCTCCTCTGATATCAGATAGTACGACTCACCGTTTTTCTTGATTTCGTCGCACACCTCACGGATAACCGCATGCAGTACGACGCCGAAGTTTACCGGTGAAAATGTGAATTCTTCCCTTTCCTTCAAATCAACTCCATACCTTAAGTAATATCTCAATGGACACTCTGCAAAGTTCTCAAAAGATGTGACGCTTCCGACAAGCCTGCCGCCAGTAAGTGAATCAATAATATCCTCATCTACATTTGCAGCAATTTCAGTATTATCAAAGCTGTTAGCCGCCCGCGGTATTGTCACATATGAATTCTGCTGTGCCGTGTCTTTGTAAGATAACTTAAGGCAATGTGAAAACATTTTTCTCATGCTTCTTATAATATATGAAGGCATCAGCGCCGCACCCTCGCTGTTTTTTACCGCATATGACATGTAAAGCTTCTCCGCACTCTTTGTCATAATAAGATACAGATAGAATCTCTGTGTAAATGCTTTCTCCCTCACGGAAGCTGACATAACTATTCCCTTATCCTCAAGATACTCCCTGTCGCTTTCTGACAGAACGCTTCTTGAATCAGCCTTCTTAGGTACATTGCCGTCATTGATTCCGACAAAGAACATGACCTTGATATTGTCAAGACGGGTTCTTTCTATATCTCCGATAACAACACAGTCATTGGTCTGCGGAATAAGTCCTATCTTAATCTCCTGAAATCCTGACGCAAGTATCTTGTTAAATTCTTTAATACCAACCTTCTCGCTTCCAAGAAGGGCATACATTTTATCTAATACTTCTATAACTTTCTTATATAACTGCGCATATTCATCACCAGTGTACTCGCTGTCATTAAGCACACTTACCTTCTGCTCCATATCTTCACGCACAAGGAATTCGTAAAGAGCCTTTACCATATCTGCAACATCAGATTCCTTTGACTTAAGCACTTCTTCCAATGGATCCAACATATCCGTTATCATTGTTCTTAGTGAATTAAGCTTCTCAAGGTCAGTATTATTGACTGTTCCCCTGAACTTTCTTATCCATGGTTCATGCCATTTTCCCCTGCCTCTGATTCCAACTGCAACACAGTAATTGTCTAACAGATCAATATCTTCGCGCTCCATTCCGCTCATTCCGGTTCTTAGGAATCCTAATATGCTGTCATAGCTGTAATTATTCTCTATTATTCCAAGTGCACCGTTAATTGCCGCAATGAATGGATTGTCCGTCACATGGCGCTTGTAATCTAAGAAATATGGTATATCGTTCTGCTTTAATATATTAGCCGCCAGTTTGCCGTAGCCATCCATGTCCGCAGTAACTATCGCAATCTCGTTATATCTGTATTCACACAGTCTTGTAAGTCTTATTATTTCTCCTGCTGCAAATGTTAATTCTTCCTTGGCAACAGCTCCCTCATATATAACGATATTGTCAGTCTTCTGGTTAAATCTTCCCGAATTGTTTCTGAAAAGATTCTGTTCCAGGAAATCCAGTTCTTCTGAATTCTTAAATCTTGAATTAACATTTACAATTACATTCTTTCCTGGTACTACTTTTCCTGCAATATACACAGGTTCAAGGACTTTCACATGTTCTTCATCGCATATCTTATAAAGCTTTGATACGCAGTCCTTACTCATAAAAAAAAGTTCTTCCCTGCCTCTTACTGAATTTTCACGCTCAGATGCATCAATTGTCAGAGAAACATATATCTTCGGACACATTGATAAAAGAATTGTCAGTAAATTATACTGAACCGGCGTAAATCCTGTGAATCCGTCAAATGCTATCTCGCAATTCTTTATTCTCTCTGACTCTGTAACCTTACTGCATAATTTATCCAGTATTTCTTCTTTAGTTATATAATTCTTGTCTATGTACTCTGCAAATGCGTTATATACAAGTACTATATCATCAAGCTTATACTGAAGTGCT
>OGLC01001050.1_pt1 | contig 15616 bp, 10 predicted proteins | sample 1572751 | NCBI WGS metagenome assembly OGLC01 (sample SAMEA2581897, study PRJEB24529) | metagenome | biome: Human gut stool | place: China | collected 2011
CGGGCACGCCGGGAATCTCCGACCCGGGATTCCTGCTGGTGCGGGCCTGTCTTGAAGCGGGGATCGAGGTGGAGACGCTGCCCGGAGCTACGGCTTTCGTGCCCGCCTTGGTAGCGTCCGGATTACCCAATGAGAAGTTCTGTTTCGAGGGGTTTCTCCCTCAAAAGAAAGGAAGGCAGACCCGGCTAAAAGAATTGGCTTTGGAATACCGGACTATTATTTTTTATGAATCACCTTTCCGTCTGCTCAAGACCTTGACGCAATTCGCCGAGTTTTTCGGTACGGACCGCCAAGTATCAGTATCCCGGGAAATCTCCAAATTACACGAGGAAACCGTACGAGGCTCCTTAGAAGAAGTAATTCAGCATTTTACCGTGAACGAACCAAGGGGTGAGATTGTTATTGTATTAGCAGGCTTAAAAGATAAAAAGGACAAAGAGACAGAAAAAGATGTTTAACTTAACAAGCAAAAAGAACATGAAGAAAGTATTATTAGTATGTGTCTGCACAGCCATGCTGGCCTCTTGTGGCCAAAATTCAGCGGATTACAAGAAACTAAAGGCTGAGAACGATTCTCTACGTATCGAGAATACGAAGAACACGGATGAGCTTAATGATATGCTCTCCACCCTAAATGATATTGAATCTGATTTTCAATCTATACGTGATGCCGAGAATTATTTGACAATCCAACAACAAACCGGCGGTGAGCTAAATCAGTCACGCAGAGATCAAATCAAGCAGAACATGCAATTGATCAGCGAGACCTTGAAGAAGAACAAGGAGCAAATCAGCCAGTTGGAGGAGAAATTGAAGAAAAGCGGTATTCAATCTTCCGCATTACGAAAGACGATCGATCGTCTTTCCTCCGAGCTGGATCAAAAGGCAACGATGATTGTCGCTTTGCAAGAGGATTTGGCAAAGAAGAACGTACGTATCCAAGAATTGGACGAGATGGTAAGTTCCTTGAATGAGGATGTGGAAAGTCTGGCTACTACCGCAGCCGCTCAATCCGAGAAATTGAACGCTCAAGATAAAGCCCTTCATACGGCTTACTACTGTTTCGGTACTTCCAAGGAATTGAAGGAACAGAAGATCTTATCCGGTGGTGGCCTGTTCTCTAAATCTAAAGTATTGCAGAGTGGTTTCAACAAGGATTATTTCATCTCTATCGATATCCGTGAGGTAAAAGAAATTCCTTTGTTCGCAAGCAAGGCTAAACTAAAATCCAATCATCCGGAAGGATCTTATGAGTTCGTAGAGGATGAAGACGGAAACTTGACCTTGAAAATAAATGACGAGAAGGCTTTCTGGAGCCTAGGCAAGTATTTAGTGATCGAAGTTGGATAATGATTTATAAAAGTATATTTATCGATTTGGACGATACCCTTTGGGATACGTACCATAACAATAAAGAATGCCTTGAAGAGCTATATACCGATTACCACTTTAATCGGTATTATGCCTCCTTCGAGGCTTTCTTTGATATTTATATGCCTCATAATCTAGACTTATGGGCCAAGTACCGTTCGGGGGAAATAGACCGGCAAACCTTAATCTTGGATCGATTTCTCTATGTACTTCGTCCGTTAGGAATAGAGGATAAGAAAACCGTCTTATCGGTAAATAATGATTTCTTGCAACGCACGACCACCAAAACCCGATTAGTGCCCGGAGCCATTGAATTACTGGAATATCTCCGCCCTTCCTATCGGTTATTTATTTTATCCAATGGATTCCGTGAGGTACAATTCAAGAAACTTAGCAACGCTGGCTTGGCTCCTTATTTCGAACGGATGATCCTGTCCGAGGACGCTAATATACAAAAACCCCATAAAGGTATTTTCGACTTCGCCTTAAAGAACACGAACTCACGCCGGTCCGAGAGCTTAATGATCGGGGATAGCTGGGAAGCTGATATCATTGGGGCTTACCAATCCAAGATCGACCCGATATGGTTGAATCCGGAAGGATTACCTGCCGATGGATTCAACCCGACCCATACAGTCCGCTCTCTGGAAGAGATCAAATCCATCCTATAAACAGACCTTTCTTACAATGCCCATTATAGCATGCTTACGATGGGCATTATAAGCTCCTTAGAATGGGCATCATAAAGATCTTACAATGCCTATTCTAAGAACAACATCTTAACAGCTTATAAATAAATCGATTACTTATCGGCAGTCACCAGATATCGGCGAAAGCCCTCAGAGTATTCCGGATGATACCCGCCTCCTATCGAATCGGAACAAATAATAAAATAGTCAAGGCCGGGCACTTTAGCGCATAAGGATTTAGCCTCCTCCGAGCCTAAGACCATAAATGCGGTAGCATACGCATCAGCGGTCATGGCATCCGGAGCGACGATCGTAGCGCTAAGGATATCCCGCTGTACAGGGCAACCTTCACGAGGGTCGATCGTATGGGCGTATTTACGTCCATCCTTTATATAAAAATTACGGTAATTACCTGATGTAGCCATTCCTAACGGTTTAGGGAAGCTAACGATCTGCTCGAGTTCTTGATTCATGCCGGCAGCGTCATCCGTAGGCTTCGTGATCCCTAAGCGCCAATCCATGCCCGAGGGATTCACGCCTTTCACACGCATCTCGCCACCAAACTCCACCAAATAATTACGGACCCCTTTCTTCTCCAGCATTTGGGCTATCATATCGCAAACCGTTCCATCCGCCAAAGAAGAAAAGTTCATCATCAAGCGAGGATCGTCCTTCACGATGCGATCCCCTTCTAAACGAACTTTCTGAAAACCGATAAACTGACGGACACTGTCGATATGAGCAGGGGTTACGCTATCCTTCCGGCTGAAGCCAAACCCCCAAAGGTTGATCAACGGGGCGCAAGTCACGTCGTAGGCCCCATTTGTCTCGGCAGATACTTCCAGTGCCTTCTTAAAGACTTTTTGGAAGAGCGTATCTACCCGTATGTCACGGTTCTGGTTTACCTGACTGATTACCGAAGTAGAATCAAAAGCATTAAACAGGTGGTAGAAATATTTCAACTGCTCGTCAATCTCCTTATCCAATGGTTTAGTATGCTCAAACTTAATATGATAAGGTGTATGAAGCCTTCCGGATACCTCATAGTATTGGGGAGCCTGTTCACAACTTATCAACAAGATATTAACAAGTAAACAAAGAATGGAGAATTGACTTTTCATATTAGAACTCTGATGTAAAATGGAACTTAATATCCGGAAAATCCTGTTGGGCCATCATCAATACATAGCTGGAATCCGCTAAATAAACATCACGGCCTTCCTTATCCAACGCCATATATTGCGCCTTACGTTTCTTGAAATTCTCCAATGCCTGTTGGTTATCACTCTCGATCCAACAAGCCTTATATAGGCTGATCGGCTCCCATTTACATTGAGCGGCATACTCATGCAACAGGCGGTATTGAATAACCTCAAACTGCAATTGTCCCACTGTACCGATAATCTTCCGGCCATTGAATTGATTGGTAAACAACTGGGCGACACCCTCGTCCATCAATTGCTCGATACCTTTGTTCAATTGCTTTGCCTTCATCGGATCGGCGTTCTCTATATATTTGAACATCTCGGGAGAGAAGCTTGGCAATCCCTTGAAATGCAATTCCTCTCCGGAAGTCAACGTATCCCCTATCTTAAAATTCCCGGTATCCGGCAAACCGATAATATCACCCGCGAACGCCTCATCCACCACTTCTTTCTTCTGAGCCATGAAAGCCGTCGGACTACTGAAACGCATCATCTTACCGAAGCGTACATGCTTATAGTTCGCGTTACGCTCAAAACGACCGGAACAAATCTTCACAAAAGCGATACAACTGCGATGGTTCGGGTCCATATTCGCATGGATCTTGAAAATGAAGCCGGTGAAATTATCCTCATTCGGGTCTACCACACGCTCTACCGCATGGATCGGACGTGGCGAGGGAGCGATACGGATAAAGCAATCCAATAGCTCTTTCACACCGAAGTTATTCAGAGCGGAACCAAAGAATACCGGAGCGATATCCCCATCCAAATACGTATTCACATCAAATTCGGGATAAACCCCCTCTATCAACTCTATATCCTCACGAAGCTTCGCGGCTTGCGTAGGATCAATATAAGTCTCGAGATCCGGACTAGTGATATCCTTGAATTCCACATTCTCCGTCACATATTGCTTACTCGGGGTATATAGGTTCAGTTTCTGCTCGAAAATATTGTATACGCCCCGGAAACGTTGTCCCATATCGATCGGCCAGCTCAATGGGCGTACCTTTATCTTTAATTCTTCTTCTATCTCATCCAGCAAATCAAAAGGATCTTTACCATCACGGTCCATCTTGTTGACAAAAACGATCACCGGAGTCTTACGCATACGGCAAACCTCCATCAACTTACGAGTCTGCGCCTCTACTCCCTTGGCGATATCGATTACGATAATAACGCTATCCACCGCCGTCAAGGTACGGAACGTATCCTCGGCGAAATCTTGGTGGCCCGGTGTATCCAAGATATTAATCTTATGATCGGAATAATCAAAAGCCATTACGGAGGTAGCTACGGAGATACCGCGTTGCTTCTCAATCTCCATCCAGTCGGACGTGGCAGTCTTCTTGATTTTATTAGACTTCACCGCTCCCGCTACATGGATAGCGCCACCAAATAACAATAATTTCTCGGTAAGCGTAGTCTTACCGGCATCCGGGTGGCTGATTATGGCAAACGTTCTTCTTTTTTCAATCTCTTCTGAATACTGGCTCATTCTATTTTATATGTATATATTGTTATCAGTTACACTTTGTTATTCATGCAGTAGGCCAAGCTAGTCTCCCAATGGGGAATCGTCAGTCCGTACGAGCTTTTTATCTTACCTTTATTCAATACGCTATAATGCGGGCGGCTGGCCGGTGTCGGATAATCCTTGGTCTCTATGGGTATCACCCGGTTATTCATACCTGCTATTTGCAAGATCTTTACCGTAAAATCATACCAGCTACACACCCCCTCGTCCGAGAAATGATAGATACCCGGTATAAATTTACCCGCCTCGGCACGTTCCAGCACGGTAAGCATAGCGACCGCTAAATCTCCGGCATAAGTAGGCGTACCCACTTGGTCGAATATGAAACGCAACTCATCCCGCTCCTTTCCCAAACGCAATACCGTCTTCATAAAATTGTTTCCATACTCGGAATACAACCAAGCCGTACGGATAATCACGGAATCCGGACACACCTCCATCAAGGCCTGCTCTCCCGCCAGTTTCGTACGTCCATATACGGAAACAGGACAAGTCGCATCGCTTTCCAGATAAGGACGGCAACTCGTTCCATCGAACACATAATCGGTAGATACATGAATCACCTTCGCACCTACGGCATGAGCGGCCTCACCTAAGTTCCGTACCGCATCCCGGTTGATGCGCATACACAAATCCTCATGCTCCTCCGCTTTATCCACCGCCGTATAAGCGGCGCAATTCATGACATATTGAACATCATTTTCCAAGACATATTTCCGGACGGCCTCCTTGTCGCAAATATCCAACGTATCTATATCCGTAAAAAGAAAATTATAGCCGGGATACTGGCTGATACGAGCGTGGATAGAACTTCCCAATTGACCGTTCGCTCCGGTTACCAAAACTGTCTTCATGTCTATATCTATTATTAATCCTCTAGTTTAAGTTCCCCTTTCATATCTTCCCGATATTTCTCGGCGAGCAACGCCAAGAAGGAGCTGATTTGTTTAATACCCTCTAACGTCTCCGCACTCACCTCTTTCCCTTGCATACGCAAAAGCAGATAGCCATATACGGCGGCGAAACAAGTTTCCAACTCCGGCAGATCCTCTCCACCCGATTTAGCCCGGAGCTGTACGATATAAGGAAGCGTCTTATAATAAGCCGCGCTATAAACCATCTCTTTCGGAGATTTCAAAAGACGAAGATGCAAATCGGTCAAAGTAATAATCACATTCTTGTTCAATTGGATATGACCTTTCTCCATCACCCCTTCGCTACGCATCATCTCGATCAATTCCTCGTACCATTGAGCGATTTCCTTCTTCACCTCCTCGGGCTGGTCGTAATAGGCGATCACCGTGCGGTTGATCGAATCCATATCGAACTTATTCGCCCGGATCAAGTCCTCAACCTGCCACATATAAAGCAGATATTCAGCGATATTCTCTTTTCTTTTTTGTCTAGCTATTATCATATCGGCAAAGATAAACTATATTCCGATAACGCTTGATAAAAATCCGCGTCTTTAACGCCTAACTGCCGGCAAGCCAAACGTGCCGCATTCAGATTGATCAAGAAATAGCGATTGGGAATCCGTACCGGATAGTCTCCGTAGCGAGTATGCAAAAAAGTCTGCCCGTCTTTCTCCACGACCGGATGTTCCTCAAAAGGGATAGCGGTGATATCGCTCCGGACGTCCCCTGCCAACTGACTGACAGTATCATCACCTCCAAAATAAATCAATTTCACTTCCCGCTAAATAGAAACGGAGAAAGATTGATAAGTGGATAAATAGGCCTCTGGAGTCGCATGATCCGTCTCGGTAGACCAAGATAAATTCGTCAGGATGGCGATATGCGGACGATAGAATTCCAATTGGAAACGCTTGTCCAAGGCAGAGGTGATATGCTCATCTCCTTCGATCAAAGCGATACGTGCCTCATAACTCAAATGTACCCGATTCGGAAGCGAGTCCACCTTGCTAGTCAACGCATAGTCGAACGCCAACTTTTGCCGGCGCAACGCACAGACCATCATGGAAATAATTGTCTTCTTTCCACGACTACCCGCCACAACAACCCGAGTTTTCGACCGAGTCCGTTGAAATATAAATTCCGGAATGGATTGGATTAACACCCCCAATTCCTTCGCACGCAATAATTCCGGGTTATCTTGCTTTACTTTAGCACCCAAAACCACCGAGTGAATATCTTTTATTAATTTCTCCGGAAACCACCCATCCCCATAACAGGTACAGCCTGCGTTATGAAGTCTTCCTATCATCTCTTCAGTCAGACCACAACCGGAAGCGCTTACCTCATATCCTTTTTCTCGAAGTGCTAGGGCTAGATCTAAAACCAAAGGTTCGGTTACGGAGATCAAATGAACTTTTCGCATCGTTTTGATTTTAGCGCAAAAGTACGACTTTTATAAATACCTTCGGCACAAAGAAGTGAAAAATTAGATGCCCTCGATATGTTTAATGGTCGTAGTGTCTTCTTTTCGTGAAGCCTCGACCAGCCTTTCCTTCGAGATTATAACCGGAGTATGTATAAATTCCGGAACATTAAACGAGAACAGGGAGCATTCATAATAATCCGGAGATGCTTGCGGTAACAAGAAAGGTTTACCGCACTGCCCCCGCTCATTCACATGTACCAAATACGGGCGTGTGAAAAGCCCATCGTTCCGGCGGCTGGAAAAGACAAACCAACGACTATTGCCGCTCCAAGAATGATAGCTCTCTACATCCGGGCTATTCACTTCCGGCAAAGAATCGATTGCCCCGGTAGACAGATCCAGCATATACAAATCCGCATCCTTATGCCAAATAGAGAAATTGCCATAATCGGACACCGTATAAAGTAGCCGCTTCCCATCCGGGGAGACTCTCGGGAACTTAACACTCCGGCCCGCTTCCCTCGCATTATATAAGGTATCCACTTGGGTTCCAATCGAACCGTCTTCCGGATCAAAAGCGACTCGTAGCAGGTTATACCGGACATCCCGATAATTTTCCGGCATACAGACAGAATCCGCCGAACAGAACAGCAGATAGTTACCATCCGGAGTAAAAGTGGGAAAAGTCTCATAACACGCCATGGAAGCCAATAATGGCGAACTGAATACCCTCTCCTTCTCCGTGTCATAGATCAGCACGTCCGATTCCACGTCATATACCTCAATCCGATTCTCATCGGAAAGATGGAAGTCTTGGTGGGTCTCATTGGTAGAAAAAGCGACATACCGGCCGGATGGATGCCAATACGGATAAACGAACGAAGCCGGCTTACCGTCCCGTTCCAACGCAATCGTCTTTACCTGCCGATGATCAATCAAGTAAGTCCCATTATGAGAACCCCGCTGATGAAAAAGCATTTGTTCCCCTTGTCGCTCACAAAAGGCATGGCAGTTCATACAACTATTATTTGTCGATTGGTTATCAAGAATAGACTTTTCAACATAGTTTTCAACACATCGTTGATAAATCCCCATCTCGTTCCACATCCGATATCCGGGAAAAATACGGCGATACACCAAATAAGCGTCAACGGAATCTCTTGACACATAGATAGGGAAACTCATTTGTTTCCAATCACTTTGAGGTTCTCGAAAATAAACCGTCACATCTATTTGTTTTCCTTGTGCGTCCTGCGATAAGACCTTCCAATCCGTTTCCGGCAGGTTGAAAGCACCATGATCGGCTGCGATTATCAACTCCCCATTCATAGTTTTCAACCGAATTATCCCCTGTAGCTGTTGATCAACCAACTTGAAATTGGGAGGGGCCATATTGACCGGTACAGTAACTTCCCTGTAATCCGGAAACACGTCAGTTTCTCCTTGTTCCGCTTGCGCAGGAACTTCCGGTCTACAAGCCACAAGTCCCAAAAGACAACCTATAATCCAACAGATAGATAATCGCTTCATTGTTCTTCTCCTTTAAAGATCTTGAAATAGTAATAATACCAATAGGTATCTCCAAATTGTCGATACATCGAGGACACATCCACTTGGTTGGCAGATCGTCCCAAAACCTGCTTGAATTCCCGGTATCGATCTACGATCTCCGGCTGTATGGAATAGGAGGAAAGCGATATACTGTCTTTGTCCGCCAACAACAATCCGGCTTCTTGGAAATGCCGGGGTATCGGTTCCCCCTTCATGAAAGGTGTCTCTTCCAAGAACCGGCCAAATGCATCCAGCTTCTTACCCAACAAATAATAACATCCCCGGTATTCCCAACCGATCCGATGATCCGGAAGATTGTATCCACTCCATAAGGAATCGACAGGTACGGACAAACTCAGTCGATCTCTTTTCTCAACAGGCATATATTTGTCACTCAACTCCGGATCTTTATCCTTTAATTCCGGATGTACCAGATAGGTAGCATAACGGCAAGCCCAATCTTTATAGAATGGCATAGCGGCAAGCAAGTCCAAATATTTCTTGGCCAGCGCCACCTCACCCCTAATCAGACAAACTTGCACGAAACGTTGCATCATGCGGGCACTCCCTTTACGTTTGGCTTGCGTAAATCCGTCCATCGCAAAGCTTTCAGACAAAGAGACATCGCCAACAAGAAAATGAACATCGCTCAATAAACGATCCATGTAAAAGGTCTGATTCCAATCGGCACATAAGCTTTTCGTTCCTTTCTGATCGAAAGTAAACATCCGGTCGGCCAATTCTCCCTTATGGGCCAACGACATATTCAAATAGTTTAAGCTAACATAATTATAGATCTGCTTTCCCCGGTACTTATCAATAATAGCGTCCCATTGCCTCTCCCGGGCTAAGAAAGAGAGCTCGTCAAGCATCATGCGTTGCGCATGCCAAGGTTCCGGCAGGCAAAACCGGATGGATACCAGCGCCGTGATCAGACAAACAACAAGGGCTACCCGATCCATCCATTTACTCTTCTCGCCAATCACCGGAACAAAGCGAGCGAATAAAGCAACACCGACAATCGAAAGGGTAAAGAAAGTCCATACACGATACATATAATAATGAGGTAATCGCTGTATCTCCAGATAGGCTTCCGGCATCCATCCATCAGACAAAGGTACAGGAATCCCTAACCATCCGCTAAACAAATAGATAAAAAGCGCTGGGATCAAGCAGGCAGCGGCGGCCAATCTTTGCCGCGACGTTTTGTAGCGGAGTAAGGCTAACAGCGTATATAAGAAAGCGTAACAGACAGATAGAAGCCCGGTCAGCCCACATAAAAAAAGTGTAGAGGCAATTCCGTATCCGGCAATAGAACCCGCCCTCCGCACCTTTAGCGAGACCGACAAAGCTAAAAGCATCAAAACCACGCCAACCGTCCCGTCCACCAAATACTCCCCATGAATACTCATCTTAACCAGATACAGGACCGGCAATAAAGAAAGGAACAGCAGGTAGGTCTTGTCAGAAAAACAACGCAAGATCCTATAGACCATAAACCCGCAACCAACGAGTAAAACCGTATGGAGAACCACCGCCGACATAGGCTGCCGGTAGTATTGAATGATCCATTGCCCGGCGACAGCGCAAAATCCTCCCGGCTGAAAAAGGAACTCCCGGATATACCACCACTCAGGTATAAACAATTGCATCTCCTCCTGACCGACAAACACAAACACGCCAAAAAGCAGGAAATAATAAAAAATAGCAGCTGTCGAAAAAGACCAGAAAAGCGTTTGTTTCCAGTTCATATACTTAATAGATTATTATTCCACCAACCATCGCTCGATGTTACGGGTCACAGAGGAGAAGTTCACGCCGATCTTAAAAACTTGCCGTGGATCACTCGCAAAGGGAAGCGCATACTGTCTCTCCTCTATCTGGCGCAACGCCTCCTCGGCGGTGCCGTTCAGCTTGAATTCCATCACGTAGATATAGCGATCGGTCTTCAGAACGAGATCAATACGCCCTTGTGAGGTATGATATTCCACCTGCGTATAAAGTCCAACCAACTTAAATACGATAAAAAGCACGTTCCGGTAATGCAACTCCGTATCACGCTCCGGCTTCTGACCGGCGATCACCTCATAGGGTGTATCAGCGAAGAAGCTTTGTAAACGGCGGAAGAACGCATCGTAATCACCGGAGCGTATCTCTCGTACGAATTGCCCGATCTCGAAAGGGGTCTTGGGGGCACTAACACTCGTGTAAAATGGAAGGAGATATTTCACGAAACCCTCTTCCACTTCCCGGTTCGGGAAACCTAGCCGGTAGATACCAAATTCAGGATCGTAATCCTTGATCGTCAAGTAACCACTCTGGTAGATTACGGGAACGGGATTTTTCGAGGCAGCATCGATACTGTTCAACACATCCGCATCAGTCTCCGTGTTCGCCATCTCGTAAAGGTCGTAATGGGTATGCTTGAGTAATTCAACGAGGTAAGAGGGCGTACCGGTCTCGAACCAATAATCTCCGAACTCCATCTTGGCGAAGGTATTCAATAGGCTAAAGGGATTGTATATTCCCGCAGACTTGGCGGTAAAATGGTATCCGTCATAGCGCTCCTTGAGTTTCTGGCTGGTTTCCTCATAATCCAGTTCCTGTGTCTCAGCCAGCTCCTTCAACTCCTCTTCTAGGTAGGCATGTATCTCTTTCTCCGTGATGCCACATATCTCGACGTAGCGATTGTCCATCGAGATATCCATAAGGTTATTCAAATCGCTGAACACGCTTACCTTACCAAACTTCGTCACCCCTGTCAACAAAGCGAAACGAATGGCTCTATCCATCGTCTTTAACACGCCGTAGAAAGGCTTCAACATATTCCGCAATTGCGTTTGCGTCTTTTCATCGTGCAGGTTTTGCAGCAAAGGCTTGTCGTACTCGTCAATCAATATCACCACGCGATGCCCGGTCTGGCGGTAAGCCTGTTCTATCACATAACTGAAACGTTCCTCCAAGGCACGATCCTGTTTCTCCGTTCCATATAAAGCCTCCCATTTCTCCAAGAACTCATTCAAGATACTAGTCAGAGCGGCAGTATCTTTATAATGACGAGCATTCAAGTCCAAATGCAAGATCGGATATACCTCCCAGTCTTTCTCCAACCGTTCCATCGCCAACCCCTCGAACAGCTCCCTCTTCCCTTGGAAATAGGCCTCCAACGTAGATAGCAAGAGACTCTTGCCGAAACGCCGCGGACGACTCAAGAAATAGTAACTTCCGGTCTTAGCCAACTGATAAATCAAAGCTGTCTTATCAATATAGAGATAACCGTCTTTACGGATCTTCTCGAAGTTCTGTATGCCGATAGGATAAATTGTCTGGTTCATAGCGATGATCGTTTAGATATACTTACCATGAACAAAGATAGACATTCCTTTTTATCGGAACAAGATAAGAACATATGATCTCAAAAACTTTCCTTGACAATACGCTTGACTGGCAGGAAAAAACGCTCGATCAAACGCAATTCCTCCCATTTTGAATAAGAACTAATAGCAGATCAAAATTATATGCCAGAAAACGCAGTAGTACTTACTTCGTCTACAAATATATACTTACTTGCCCGATGAAGTATATATTCTCCGGTTAAGTAAGTACTACTGCGTTTTCCACACCATATCAAAAAAAGGAGGTATGCCCAACTGACATACCTCCTTTTTTATATTAAGTTTAACTTATTAATATCCCGGGTTCTGTTCCAACAACGGGTTCGCACCCAATGACAATTGATGCAATGGATAACGATTGTATTTCTCATCGTTCGTAGCCTTATGATCCCACCAATCCTCTGTCACATATGCGTCCCAACGGATTAAGTCCGTGCGACGACGGGCCTCGCGCAAGAACTCTTGCATCCATTCCTTCAGCATACGGTATTTATCCAAATTGGCAGCGGTAACAGGATCCGGGTCGTTTCCACCCTCGAAGTTACGCTTACGGATGGAGTTGATGATATCGGCCGCACCATTCTTATCGCCCAAACGCATCTTACATTCCGCCAAAGTATAATAGATCTCTGTCAGACGAATTACAGGACAATCTGGGTTGAAACGTTCCTTGAACTCATCTTGATTAGGCAGAGGACTAAATTTAAGAACACGCACGCCTGAGTTCTCCTCTGCATCGGCAATCGTAGAAGTCAGATCCTTAAGACTGGCTACCGTATTGCCCACCTGGCTGATATGAGCGATCTGGTCTACGACATTCAAGACCTTGCCGGCATACTCGCGGGCACCCAAGCATTTGTACTCGGGGAAATCCGGGTTTTGCAACTCACCAACGATAAACATACCACGGTATTTGCGACCACCCTCATATACATACTGCTGCTTACGGATATCCTTGTCGTTGAATGTCTCGTATGGATTACCTACGTTAAACTTATACAAGTTACCCTCCGGATCGCGACTAGGGCATAGGCAAAGCCCATTATTACCACTAGCATCCTGCAAGCCCCCTAAGAAATCCTTGAAATTATAGGGAAGAGTGAAGGCAGTCAAACCACCATCCGTCTCACCTTTGGCATTCTCGGAAGGTACTGTCCAGATAATCTCCGGGCAAGTCTCATTACCCCAACCAAAGATCTCGGTGAAATGGTTGGCCAATTTATACTGACCATACTTTCCATCGATAATATCCTGACAAATCTTAGCGGCCTCCTCATACATCGGTTTATTGATATACGATTCAGCGTTGAAATACAAACGAACCTTCAAAGCCGCAGCCACAGCACGATGGATAACGTTCGTCTCGGGTGCTCCCAAGGTCTCCTTCAACGGAAGATTCGGCATAGATACATCCAACAAGGAGTCGATAAAATGGAAAGTCTCCACATCTGTAGCACGAGCCTTCACATCCTCCTTCGTAGATGTGTAAAGAGGCATACCACCAAACATGTCCAAACCATCCAAATAAAAAGAGGCAGCCAATACGTTCAACTGATTAATCATTGATACACGATCCTCCTCAGTCAAGCCCACCGATACGAAATCGATATTCTCCAAATCCTCCAAGGCACTCCACGACTGAGCCACACCCATCGTCGTCAAGTCCCATCCATCCTTCATCGGGCTCATATCATCCATAAAATGATGATGATGCATGTTCTGATAAACGGCGCCATCAAACCAGTCATTACCACGAGTAGGCACACACATAGCATCAGTTCCCACTTCCATCAAGCGCACACGAGCGTCGTTATGAGCTACCCACCAACGCCAATGCGTAAAAGGACGATTAAAACGCGACCAAATCGCGTCTGCATTCGTATAATACGTGTCGGGAACAACCTGCGAATAGAAGGTAGGATCCACATCACATGAGGTACCCAGCAGCAAGCAAGCAGCCCCGGCTACCATCCAATTTGTTATCTTGCTAATTTTCATTTTCTTCTTACCTTTTTTAGAATGTTACTTGAATACCTAAAGTGTATGTGCGGACAATCGGGTCACAGTTCCAAACCTTATCGGTACCACCTGTCCAGCCTGTGATATCTACCTCTGGATTATGTCCGCTATATCCTGTAATAGTCGCTACATTGCCGACAGTTCCATATACGCGCAGACGCTCTGCCCATTTTGTATACTTATTCAACGCCAATGTATAACCTAACGTAATCGCATCTATCTTCAAGAACGAGCCATCCTCCAAGAAGTAATCGCAAAGCTGCTTCACGCCGCGAATGTCCTTAAACTTCGGATCGTCAAGCGCCGGTTTCCAAAGATTCCACTGGCCGGCACCACTCTGTCCCTGGATACCCAAGTACATCGGATAAGTATTCAAGACATCGAAACCTATCCAACTACGCATATTAATACCCAAGTCAAAATTCTTATAAGTAAAGGTATTGTTCCATCCCATCATCACCTTGGGCAGATAATTACCGATATATTGTTTGTCGTCTACACTCTTCTGGGAAGCAGGTATAACCTCACCATCCTTATTGTACAAAAGGAAGTCTCCTTTATCGTCGAATCCAGCGAATTTCCACATATGGAACGCACCGATCTCTGCCCCCTCTTCAATACGAGCGGCATCGCCCGGCCATCCCGGTTCATCCATAGCGTTACCATCCATACGTGAATTGTTGCCATACATCGTAAGGATCTTACCCGAGTTATGGCTCATATTCAAGCTGGAAGTCCAAGTGAAGTCCTTATTCTGGATGATGTCACCACCAACCTCGAACTCCCATCCTTTACTCTCCATCTCGCCAATATTCTGCCATTGCTTGCCATTTGGATACGGTGGCTGTGGAACATTCACCTCGTAGATCATACCATCGATCTTACGACGATAGTAATCGAACTTCCCATACATACGGTTCCCAAAGAATGAGTAGTCCACACCGATATTCCACTCCTTCTTCTCCTCCCATCCCAAATAAGGATTCACGTTAGAGCTCGGACCATAGACATAAGCCCAGCTTCCGCTAGGAAGCATCCAGTATTGGTCGCGGCTCAACGTATTAGCCATATAGGAAGCATCGAAGTCGTTATTACCTGTAACACCATAACCAAAACGAACCTTCAAGTCGCTCACCCAGTCAAACTCCTTCATGAACTCCTCGGCAGATACACGCCAACCTCCGGACAACGCCCAGAAGTTACCCCAACGGTTCTCGGCGGCAAACTTTGATGATCCCTCATGACGGATTGTGGCAGAAACCATATATTTGTCATTGTAAGAGTAGTTGGCACGAGCATACAATGCAAACAGGCGCTCTGTGATATTCTTACCTGATCCCATGGCAGCCTTACCATCTGTCAGATATGAACCCGCACCTAAGTCCCAATATTTCAGTCCCTCAACACCGAAGTCATAGTTCTCAGCATTGAAATTCTCTCCATTCTTCTCGAAATAAGAGTAACCAGCAACGGCATTCAAGCTATGGCCACCCTTGAACTCCTTCA
>OGLC01001064.1_pt1 | contig 15381 bp, 14 predicted proteins | sample 1572751 | NCBI WGS metagenome assembly OGLC01 (sample SAMEA2581897, study PRJEB24529) | metagenome | biome: Human gut stool | place: China | collected 2011
AAAAATATTCCGACAAAACAATTTGGTGTCAAACGCGCTATAACCGCCGGATGCGCTCAGTTTGAGCCAGAAGAGCAAGGTGTGAATGTACGGATGAAATGCTTTCAATGATTGATGTGCTTGTTGACGGTGAATTTGTTGAGGCTCTTCACGATATAAGCCTTGCGTTCAGAGGCTCGTCAAATCAGCGTATTATAGATGTAAAAGCGTCACTCAAAGAAAATAAAATAATTCCCCACAAGCTTATGAAAAGGGGAGTGTAATAAAAAGCGACAGCCGTAAAACTGTCGCTTTTTGTAATATTATTGAATTATTGCGTGGAATGTTGTTGATTTTGTAAGGCAAATAGTGTAAAATGATAGCATACTATTTATAGAATATTATGCAAGGAGCGATTATATATGGTATGTAAAAATTGCAATCACGAAATTGACAACGGAGCAATGTTCTGTACTTACTGCGGAACACCTGTTGAGCAGACTCCAGAGCCTGAAACACAGCCTGTTGAAAATGCTTCAACCGAAGATGTTGCACAGAACCCTTACGAGAATGTGCAGACTGCACAGCCTGAGGTTGATAACGCACAGCCGACTGCCGACAGTCAGCCACAGCAGAATCCGTATTCTCAGCAGTACGGTCAGCCAAATCAAACTTATTATCAGCAACCACAGCCTAACAAAACTTCATACGGTCAGCAGTTTACAAACTCACCGAACAATGATTACGGCGCAAATCAAAGCAAGTACGGCAATCAATATCAGAGCTACAACAACGGCTATAATCAGCAGTACAACACGCAGTATCAGCAGACATACAACTCACAGCCTGTACCGCCCGTTGCACCGCCATACGGTACTCCGGATACTCAGCCTGTAAGCATAGGCGGTTGGATCGGAGTTATGCTTTTAACCTGTCTGCCCCTTGTTAATATTATTATGCTCTTTGTCTGGGCATTCAGCTCATCAACAAAGAAGTCACTCAAAAACTATGCAAGAGCCTCTCTTATCCTGGCTCTTATCGGAGTTTTGCTTGTGGTAGTTGTTTCAATTATTCTTGCAGTCTCCGGTATCAATATCTTCAGCGAACTTTTCCGTTCAGGATATTACTATCATTAAGCATTTTTCGTTCGTGAAGAAAGTATGATATAATAAAAACATATCATGCCAGAACGGAAATTTTTTAAAATTGAAAGTTGAAAATGGAAAATTGAAAATTGTGGTCGGGAATAAAGTTTTGTTAAGTGCAAATCTTATTGTTCCCGACCATATTTATTATTATTTGCAGTAACGGCGAACACGGTTCGCCGCTACGAAAAAATCCCTGTCCATTGTGGACAGGGATTTTCATTTGCGTTATAAAAAAGTTTTAGGGCTGCGAACCTCGGCTCTTCTAATGTCAAGCCTCGTTGTTCTCCGCTATTCCTAAAATAACTTCCACTCGTCTAATCCGTTTCAATTACTTGCGTAATTTTCACGGCTTAGTCCTCGTCGGTCGTTATTTTAGGGCTGCGAACCTCGGCTCTTCTATTAATCAAAGAACTTGCTGTGGATAGCGCTTACAGCCTTGTCAGCGTCTGCAGAATCAATAAGAACCGAAACCTTGATTTCGCTTGTGCTGATCATCTGGATGTTGACCTGAGCGTCATAAAGAGCCTCAAACATCTTTGTAGCAACGCCTGCGTGGCTTTCCATACCTGCGCCGACGATTGAAATCTTAGCTACCTTATCGTCATAGAGAATTTCCTCTGCACCGAGGTTCTCTGTGTATTCCTTCATAAGAGCAACAGCCTCTTCGCCTCTGTTCTTGGCAACTGTAAAGCTGATGTCCTTCTTGCCGTCATGACCGATTGACTGAAGAATAATGTCAACATTGATATCTTTAGCAGAAAGCTTTGAGAACATCTTAAAAGCAAGACCGGGGATATTCGGAACACCCATAACAGAAATTCTTGCAACATCTGTATCTTTAGCAACACCGCTGATTAACATTTTTTCCATTTTAGTTTTCTCCTTTACAATTGTACCCGAAGCCTTTGTCATACTTGAAAGCACTTCAAGCTCGATATTATATTTTTTAGCCATTTCAACCGAACGGTTGTTAAGAACCTGAGCACCGAGTGTAGCAAGCTCAAGCATTTCGTCATAAGAGATTTCCTGAAGCTTCTTAGCGTTCTTAACCTTTCTCGGATCAGCTGTGTAAACACCCTCAACATCGGTGAAAATCTGACAGAGATCAGCGTGCATTGCAGCCGCAATAGCTACGGCACTTGTGTCTGAACCGCCTCTGCCGAGTGTTGTAATATCGCCGTATTTTGAAAGGCCCTGGAAGCCTGCAACGATTACAATGTTCTTCTTGTCAAGCTCTTTCTTAATTCTGTCAGGCTCAACTTTTCTGATTCTTGCGCTTGTGTGAGCAGAAGTGGTATTGAAACCTGCCTGCCAGCCAAGAAGAGAAACAGCGTGGTAACCGAGCTTTTCGATTGCCATTGCAAGAAGTGAAATAGAAATCTGCTCGCCTGCGGCAAGAAGCATATCCTTTTCTCTTTTTGAAGCCTTTGGATTGATTTCGTTTGCCTTTTCAATGAGATCGTCTGTTGTGTCGCCCTGAGCGGATACAACAACTACAACATCATTGCCCTTTGCGTAAGTGTCTGTTACGATTGATGCAACATTCATTACTCTTTCGGCATTGGCAACAGAGCTGCCGCCAAATTTCTGAACTATCAAACTCATGTACTTAATACTCCCTCTGTAAAATTATAAATCAGCCACACGGATACTTGAAAGTACCGAAACACCGTCAGCCTCAAGCTGAGCAATCTTCTCGGCAAATTCGTTGTACGGCATAGCCTTGACAACAAATGCTTTTTCGTCGGCAGGTGCGTCAGCCTTATTGATTACTGTTACCTCACCGAATAATTTTTCTGCCTTTTCTGCAACATTACTGCCGTTTGCACGAACATACATGGCACGGCTTGACTCCTCCCAAGGAAGAATGTTTTTGCCGTTGCCGTCTGCCCAGTAAAGGAACTTTCTTGTCTTGAGGTGCTTACAGCAGTCGATTACATCGGCTACAACTGCGCTTGCTGTAGGAAGCTTGCCTGCACCCTTGCCGTAGAATACTACATCGCCTGTGCAGTCGCCTCTTACCATAATGCCGTTGAACTCATAGTCAATGTTAGCAAGCTGGCTCTTGTTCGGAACGAGCATAGGAGCAACGATAATGTCAATCTTGCCGTCCGCAAGACGCTTAACACTGCCGATAAGTTTAATTACGCAATGGAAAGCCTCAGCGTATCTTACATCTTCAAGTGTAATTTTTGTAATGCCCTCTGTATGTACAGAGTCGGGATAAACATGTTTTCCGTATGCAAGAGATGCAAGAATACAAATCTTACGGCAAGCGTCGTGACCTTCGATATCAGCGGCAGGATTTCTCTCGGCAAAGCCAAGCTCCTGAGCAAGCTTGAGCGCATCGTCAAACTGCATACCGTCTTCAATCATCTTTGTAAGGATAAAGTTTGTTGTACCGTTAAGAATACCGGCAATCTCGTCAACATTGTTTGCAACAAGACACTGGCTCATCGGGCGGATAATCGGAATACCGCCGCCTACCGATGCTTCAAAGAGGAAGTTTGTGTTTGTTTCCTTTGAAATTTCAAGGAGTTCTGCACCGTGAGCGGCAACAAGCTCCTTGTTTGAAGTAACAACACTCTTACCTGCTTTAAGACATCTCTTTACAAAGTCATAAGCAGGATTAAGACCGCCCATAACTTCAACAACAACTCTTATTTCGAGGTCGTTGATGATATCTTCAAAGTTTTTTGTGAATCTGTCTGCAAGCGGGCTGTCGGGAAATTCACGAAGGTCAAGAATCTTCTTGACATAAACCTCTTCACCGATGCTTGCATAAAGCTTCTGTTTGTGTGTTGTAAAGATTTCGGCAACGCCCGAACCTACAACACCGTGACCCATAATTGCTATTGAAACCATATCTAAAAACCTTTCCTTTCGAGTTTTTGGTTTTAACCTGTTATTTTATTCTGCGGCAGGGGGAGCTTCCTCACCGCCGCCTGACGATTCACCGCCTCCGGAGCTTTCGCCTCCGCCTGAGGATTCCCCTCCGCCTGAAGGTTCTCCGCCTGAATTATCTCCTCCGCTGTTGCTTGTGTCGCCGCCGTAATTGTTACCGCTGTTGTCACCGCCGTAATTGGGATTGTAGTAGCTTGAGGAGTCTGAAACATCAGAGCCGTATTCATAGTTACCGCTGTAATATGAACCTCCCGAACTCGGCATATTGTCCTCGGTGTAGTAGCCCACATATCGTCCCGAAATATTATCTGTTGAAACAATAAGTCCTGTTGTAGGATTATATGTTGCCTCAATCAGGTTATTGGATATTTTATATTCCTTGTTTTCTTTGCCTTTAAGGTACTTGCCCATAACATTTGCAAAGAATTTTGTTGCCGTTGTTCTTCCGCTGTAGGAAATGGTTTTAGGCTTATCAAAACCGCACCATGTAGCCATTACGGCATATGGTGAACATCCGCAGAACCATGAATCCTTATCGTCATCGGTTGTACCTGTTTTGCCGATAATGTCCCAGCCTGAAATCTGAGCGTAATGTGCGTTTGTGTGAGCACTGTTTGTAACATTGTAGTGAAGCAGTCTGTTCATGATTCCTGCTGTTTCGGCTGAATAAGCCTGTTTCGGAACTGCATCACGGTTATCAATGATTATGTTGTCCTCTGAGTCGGTTACATAGTAGTATGTGTACGGTTCGTAGTAAAGACCGCCGTTGCCGAGATATGTGTAAGCAGCCGCCATTTCTCTTACTGTAACACCGCCGTTCATACCGCCGATTGAAAGAGCACCCGTGTTCTGCGCATCCTGTTCCGTAAGATTCTTGAATCCCATTTTTGTAACAACCTGCTGATATGCAACGCTCGGACCGCCGATAAGCTCCATGGTCTGAGCGGCTGTTGCGTTTGATGACCACTCGATTGCATCGGGAAGACTCATATTGCCGTTGTAGTAGCCGTATGCGTTGTTAGGACCCGAAACAAGCTGACCGCTTTCATTTGTACGATAGTTGTCAAGCGGTTCATCAAGAACCATTGATGAGAAATAAAGTTTCTTTGATTCGATTGCATAAGGGTAAACAACAACAGGCTTGATTGAAGAACCCGGCTGAAGTACGGAGTTGTAGGATCTGTCCCAGCCGAGAGCGCCTTCTTTCTTTGTTGAAGAACCGACTGTTGCAATTACTCTGCCGTCATATCCCATAATTGTTGACGCAATCTGAAGGTCGGAATCATTTGATTTATCAATATTGAGTGCCGCATTTTCAAGGTAGGTCTGAGCATTTTCATCCATTGCACAGTAGATTTTAAGTCCCTCTGTGTAAAGCTTTGAAGATGCCGCAGTTTCGCTTATGTTGTAATATTCCGCAATGTCCTTTTGAAGATCACGAAAGAGCTGATCAATATACCAGTTCTGAACATCTGCCTCGTCATCATCGTCATCGTCATCGGATGCCTGCCAGCCGACAAATGTCATTGTGGCACTTTCTTTCATAGCCGCATCAAATTCGTCTTTGGAAATTTTTTCCTGATCATACATTTCATTGAGAACGATTTCACGGCGTTCCTTGTTGTTTTCGGGGAAAACAAGCGGATTCCATCTTGACGGGTTTTGTGTAATTCCCGCAATTGCCGCACATTCTGCAATTGAACAGTCTTTTATGCTCTTGCCAAAGTAAAGCTGAGCCGCCGATTCAACGCCCTGACAGTTATTGCCGAAGTTTACAACATTGAGGTACGCTTCAAGAATCTGATCCTTTGTATATTCCTGTTCAAGCTTTAGTGCCTTTGTGATTTCACGAAGCTTTCTTGTAATTGAAACCTCGTTGTCATCTGTAATGTTCTTAATGAGCTGCTGGGTGATTGTTGAACCGCCGTATGAGTCCGAACCGGTTGCAAGATTTGCAACGGCGGAAAGAGTTCTGCCCCAGTCAACACCGTTGTGGTCAAAGAAACGCTTGTCCTCAATTGCGACTACCGCATCTTTCATTGCCTGAGGAATATCCTGATTGTCAACCCAGATTCTGTTCTCGGTATCGTATAGTTTCTGATACTCCTTAAATTCCTTTGTATCCTCATTCTGAATATATATTCGGCTTGTCTGGTTCATAGACTTTGCCTTGAGGTCGATGCCCGTAGGCTCGGACGCAATGGTGAAAATGTAGACAGCAAGTGAAATGCCCGTAATAAGCAGAGCAACCAGGCATACCGAACAAACGGTAATCAGGAACTTGCCGAAACCCCTGAAAAATCTTTTTACACCTCCGTCAGCTTTTTCGGATAATTCATTTTGCTGAATATCCTTCTTATACTGACTGATGTCAGTTTCACGCTTGTTTCGCATATTATCTCCTTTATCAATTCACAATTTACGGTTAAACGAACAACCGTCGGTTTGTAATTTGTCTGAGTGATTTGCACAAACGCAGTGCGTCGGCTGTAATACATAAATTATATAATAACATATATGTTCAAAATTACAAGCAGAAATACTCATTTGATTATTATATCACCTGAAAAGAAAAAAATAAATATATTAATGCAAATTTCTCTTAAAAAATATGCAGAATTAAGGCGGTCTTTTGGTTGGAATTTTATAAAAATGATGAATATAACCGTTGGTTCGGGAAAAAATAAAAGTAAAAACTGACGGAAAGAGTGCTGTATTATGAAAAAAATAGTTGGATTAACAGGTGTGATTCTGATTGCGTGTATGATGATAAGCTCGCTTTTTGCTCCCGTAAATTCTGCGGAAAACACCTCTGCAACAGGCAATTATTCGTCGTCGCAGAATAACGGTACAACGGAAGGCTATTACATCATAAAAGCCGAAAAAGGGTATATTGTAGTGTACAAAAAAGGCGAGGACAAAGCGTATCTGACAACTGACTGCAGAGTATCAAATCTTCCGAAAGGCGACGCACTTTACCTTGAAAAGGGCATTGAAATAAAGGGAAAAGAAAACCTTATGAGGGCTCTTGAGGACTATTGCAGTTAAAGGCTTAATGGTAAGATAATTCTTCATATATATTGACTTTTCTGTGCTTTTATATTGACTTTTCTGTGCTTTTGGAGTAAAATCAGACTGATATGCCATAAAGTATGGTATCAGGTGCAGAATTTGCCGTAAATTTTTCAAAATAATGAAATCTTGCAAATTTTCTGTTTCTGAAAATCAAGTAAAAATGCAGAAAAGGAGATATTACATATGATTTCTACTGTCATTGACCAGTCGCTCGGTCTTGAGTTCCCTATTTTTCAGGGAGGCATGGCTTGGGTGGCTGATGCATCGCTTGCCGCAGGTGTTTCAAACGCAGGCGGTCTCGGCATTATTGCAGCTATGAATTCCAACGGCGAACAGCTCCGTGAGGAAATCAGAAAGTGCAAAACAATGACCGATAAAATTTTCGGCGTAAACATCATGCTTATGAGTCCGTTTGCAGAGGAAGTAAGCGATGTTGTAGTTGAAGAGGGCATCAAGGTCATCACAACAGGCGCAGGCAACCCCGGCAAGTACATGGCAAAGTGGCTCGAGGCAGGCATCAAGGTTATTCCTGTTGTTCCGAGCGTTGCGCTTGCAAGGAAAATGGAAAAAGACGGTGCTTTTGCCGTTATCGCAGAGGGCGGCGAGTCAGGCGGTCATGTCGGTGATCTCACAACCATGGCTCTTGTTCCTCAGGTTGTTGATGCAGTAAATATACCCGTAATTGCCGCAGGCGGTATTGCAGACGGCAGACAGATTGCCGCAGCATTTATGCTCGGCGCTCAGGGCGTTCAGGTCGGCACAAGATTTCTCGTTGCAAAGGAATGTACTATCTCTCAGGAATATAAGAACAAAATTCTCAAAGCAAGAGATATTGACACGGTTGTAACAGGTAAAAGACTCGGTCATCCTGTTCGTTCAATCCGTAACTCGTTTACCCGTGAATATACAAAGGCTGAGTACGATTCGGCTAATGTTTCCGATGAGGAGCTTGAAAATATGGGACTCGGCAGACTCAGAAGAGCCGTGAGAGAGGGCGATGTTTCTCAGGGTACCGTTCTTGCGGGACAGGTTGCAAGTATGGTTAAAAAGGAACAGCCGGCAAGAGAAATGATTGAAGAGATGTTCTCACAGGCAGAAGAAGTATTGAACGGAGCAACAAAATGGGTAAAATAGCATTTATTTTTTCAGGTCAGGGTGCACAGTACAGCGGTATGGGCAAGGATCTTTACGATAATTCGCCTGCCGCAAAGGCTGTTTACGAAATGGCTGATTCTATAAGAGAAAACACTTCAAAGCAGTGCTTTGAGGGTACAATGGAGGAGCTTTCAAAGACAGTAAACACACAGCCGTGTATTTTTACTGCCGACCTTGCAGCCGCAAGAGCTCTTGTTGAAAAGGGTATCACTCCCGACTGCGTAGCAGGCTTTTCACTCGGTGAGATTTCTGCACTTGCTTTTTCGGGAATCCTTTCCGATGAAGAGGCTTTCAGACTCGTTTGCAAAAGAGGCGAGCTTATGGACAAAGCAGCAACGGAAAATCCCGGTGCAATGGCTGCCGTATTAAAGCTTACTCCCGAAAAGGTTGAAGAAATCTGCTCAAGGTTTGACAAAACATATCCCGTAAACTACAACTCACCGGCTCAGACTGTTGTTGCAACAACAAGTGAAAATGCCGACGCTTTCTGCGAGGCAGTTAAAGCAGAGGGCGGAAGGGCAAAACTTCTTGCAGTAAGCGGTGCGTTCCATTCTCCCTTTATGGCTGATGCCGCAGAGGGACTCGGAAGGTATATGGAAAATGTTGACTTTGCTCAGCCAAAGGTTCAGATTTATTCCGATTACACGGCTCAGCCGTATTCGGGCGATTTCAAAACGCTTGTAAAGGCACAGGTTGAGAATCCCGTAAAATGGCAAACTATTGTTGAAAATATGATTAATGACGGCGTTGACACCTTTATTGAGGTTGGTGTGGGCAAAACTCTCACAGGTCTTGTAAAGAGAATCAACGGAGATGTAAAGGCATTCAAGGTTGAAACTGCGGCTGATATTGACGCACTTGAACTTTGATACTGTTCGGAGGTATAATATAATGAGATTTGAAAATAAAACGGCCGTAGTAACAGGCGGCTCAAGAGGTATCGGCCTTGCAATCGCAACAAAGCTTGCAAAAGAGGGTGCTAACATAGCAATTCTCTATGTAGGTGACGAAAACGAGGGCATTAAGGCTAAGGAAGAGCTTTTACAGTACGGCACAAAGGTTGAGCAGTATTTCTGTGATGTTTCAAACTTTGAAGAGTCAAAGAAGGTTGTCGATAAGGTTATCGAGGACTTCGGCAGTATTGAAATTCTTGTAAACAACGCAGGTATCACAAGAGATAAGCTCGTTTTAAATATGGACGAAAAGGATTTTGACGCTGTAATCAATGTAAACCTCAAGGGTACATTTAATATGATTAAGCATACATACAAGCACTTTATGAAAAAGCGTTACGGCAGAATTTGCAGCACAGCGTCAATTGTCGGTCTTACCGGCAACGCAGGTCAGGCTAACTATTCTGCATCAAAGGCAGGTATTATCGGTCTTACAAAGTCGGTTGCAAAGGAACTTGCCGGCAGAGGCGTTACGGCTAATGCAGTTGCTCCGGGTTACATTGCAACAGATATGACAAGTGTACTTCCCGATAAGGTAAAGGACGCAATGAAAGCACAGATTCCTGCAAAGCGTATCGGTACTCCCGATGATGTTGCAGATGTAGTAGCTTTCCTCTGCTCTGACGATGCCGCTTATGTAACAGGCGAGGTTATCAGAGTTGACGGCGGACTTGCAATGTAATTGATTTGGAGGATATAATGAGCAGAAGAGTAGTTGTAACAGGTATGGGCGCAATTTCACCGATTGGTAACGATGTGCCTACAATGTGGAAAAATATGGTTGACGGCGTTTGCGGTATCGAAACAATCACAGCTTTTGATACAAGTGACCTCAAGGTTCACATCGCAGGTACAGTCAAGGATTTTGATCCCACACAGTATATTGAGAAAAAAGAAGTAAGAAAGCTTGATCCATATACACAGTATGCAATCGCAGCGGCACAGCAGGCAGTTGACGACAGCGGTATCATAGGCAAGATTGACGAGAACCGTTTCGGTGTTTATATCGGCGCAGGTATCGGCGGTTTGCAGACCTTTGTTAAGAATACAGTGGGCATGGAAAACGGAGGCTCGAGAAAGGTTTCTCCTTTCTTCATTCCGATGATGATTGGTAATATCGCAACAGGCAATGTTGCAATCCGTTTTAACGCAAAAGGTGCGTCTCTTTCGGTTATGAGCGCCTGTGCAACAGGTACAAATTCAATCGGTGAGGCTTTCCACTGCATTAAGGACGGATACGCTGACGCTATCATCGCAGGCGGTGCAGAGGCTGTTGTTGCTCCTCTCACAATTGCAGGTTTCCAGAATATGAAAGCTCTTTCAACGAACGATGATCCAAAGCACGCATCTCGTCCGTTTGACAAGAATCGTGACGGCTTCATCATGGGCGAGGGTGCAGGTATGCTCATTCTTGAAGAGTATGAGCACGCAGTTGCAAGAGGTGCTAAGATTTATGCAGAGCTTTCAGGCTACGGCAATACTTGTGACGCACATCATATTACAGCTCCCGATCCTAACGGTGCAGGTCTTGCAAGAGCAATTAAGATTGCTTTTGAGGAGGCAAATGTTGCCGATGATGCACAGCTTTACATCAATGCTCACGGCACAAGCACACATCTTAATGACCTTACCGAAACAATGGCTATCAAGACTGCTCTCGGTGAAAAGGCTTATGATGCAAATATCAGCTCAACAAAATCAATGACAGGTCATCTTCTCGGTGCAACAGGCGCAGTTGAGGCTATCGCTTCTGTTATGGCTCTCAATGACGGTGTTATTCCGCCGACAATCAACCTTGACGAACCCGATGAAGGTCTTGACCTTAACTATACACCTAACAAAGCAGTTAAGCGTGATGTAAATGTTGCCGCTTCAACCAACCTCGGCTTTGGCGGACATGACGCTTGTCTTGTATTTAAAAAATATTAAGCGAGGGAATTACTATGAATAAAATTGAAGAAATCAAGGAATATATTTCCCTTCTTGAAAATTCTTCTTTGAGCGTTCTTGAAATTGAAAAAGAGGACGGTACAAAGATTCATCTTGAAAAAGAACATCCGGCACAGCAGATTTTTAATGCATCTCCAATCGGTGCATATCAGCCGACTGCAACAGATGTTCCCGCTCCTGCGCCTGTTCAGCCACAGGCTCCTGCGGCTCAGTCTGCCGCTCCCGAGGAAGATGCCAAGACTGTAAACGCTCCGATTGTCGGCGTATTCTATGCCGCTTCGGCACCGGGCAAGGCTCCTTTTGCTCCTGTCGGAAAGAAAGTAAGCAAGGGCTCAACCGTTTGCATTATCGAGGCTATGAAGTGTATGAACGAAATTCAGGCTGAGGACGACTATGAAATCGTTGAAGTTCTTGTTAAGGACGGAGATCTTGTTGAATACGGTCAGCCGTTATTCAAGGTTAAATAATCGGAGGACTGTATGAATCAGGAAGAGATTAAAAAGATTTTGCCGCACCGTGATAATATGCTTCTCGTTGAAGAGGCTGAAAGCGTTGATGAAAACACGGCAAAGGGCAGATACACAATCAAAGGTGACGAGTTCTTTTTACAGGGACATTTCCCCGGTAACCCCGTTGTTCCGGGTGTTATTCTCTGCGAAATGATGGGACAGGCAAGCTGTTGCCTCCTTGCAGACAAGGTTAAAAACTGCACACCTTACTTTACAAAGATGAACAATGTTAAGTTCAGAAATCCCGTGAAACCGGGCGACACTCTTGAAAGTGTCTGCACACTCACAAAGAGCAGAGGTGCATTCTACTTTATTGACGCAAAGGGTTATGTTGACGGCAAGCTCTGTGTAAGTGCCGAGCTTTCGTTTGCACTTGTTGAAAATAAGTGATTTTAAAGGCTGTCTGTGCCGTTTTGGGGCAGACAGCCGTAATGCGATAAATAACTGGAAGTGAAAAAATGTTCTCAAAAATTCTGATTGCCAACCGAGGCGAAATTGCAGTAAGAATTATCCGTGCCTGCCGTGAAATGGGTATCAGCACAGTAGCAATTTACTCTGAGGCAGACAAGGACTCCCTGCATGTTCAGCTTGCCGATGAAAGCTACTGCGTAGGCGGTAACCGTGTTGCCGACAGCTATCTCAATATGCCTGCAATTCTCACCGTTGCCGTTGAAAGCGGTGCTCAGGCTATTCATCCCGGCTACGGACTCTTGTCCGAAAATGCCAAGTTTGTTTCGCTCTGTGAACAGTGCAACATCAACTTTATCGGTCCTTCATCCGATATGATAAAGCTTTTGGGTGACAAGGACAACGCAAGAAAGACTATGCGTGCCGCAGGTGTTCCCGTAACCCCCGGCTGCGATATTGTTGAAAGCGTTGAACAGGCAAAAGAGGAAGCTGAAAAAATCGGTTTTCCGCTTCTCATCAAGGCTCGTTCGGGCGGCGGCGGAAAGGGTATTCGCCGTGTCGATTCAATTGAGCAGTTTGAAGAGGCATTTTTGTCAGCTTCAAGCGAGGCGCAGTCAGCATTCGGTGACGGTGCCTGCTACATAGAAAAATTCATTCACCCTGTAAAACACATTGAAATGCAGCTCTTGTGTGATAAATACGGCAATATCGTTTGTCTGGGTGAGCGTGAATGCTCTGTTCAGAGAAAGAACCAGAAGATGATTGAAGAAAGTCCAAGCCCCGCTCTTGATGAGAAAACCCGTAAAGAGATGATGATTGCGGCTGTTAAGGCGGCAAAGGCAGTCAACTATGTCAATGCAGGCACAGTTGAATTTTTGCTTGATATGGACAACAACTTCTACTTTATGGAAATGAACACCCGTCTGCAGGTTGAACACGGTGTTACGGAAATGGTAACAGGTCTTGATATTGTTCAGTGGCAGATAAGAATTGCCGCAGGTGCAAAGCTTTCCCGCACTCAGGACAGCATCTTCACACACGGCAATGTAATTGAATGCCGAATCAATGCCGAAAATCCGGAAAAGGGATTCAGACCGAGCTGCGGAAGAATTACAAGACTTCACACCCCGGGCGGTGCATTTGTAAGATTTGATACGGCGATTTATCAGGACTATTTTGTTCCTCCGTACTATGATTCGATGATCGGCAAGCTGATTGTTCAGGCAAGAAGCCGTGCCGAGGCGATCAGAAAGATGAAAATGGCTCTTTCCGAGCTTACCATTGACGGAATTGACATTAACCGTGACCTTCTTGCCGAGATTCTCTCGGACGAACAGTTTGTGAGCGGTGAATATACAACAGATTTTATGGCAGAGTTTGAAGAGAAACACGCCGACAGGAAGAAGTAAAAGATATGGATTTGTTTGCTTTCAGAAAACCGAAGAATGAGCTTGAGTCCGATGAGGGCGAGAGCAAAAATGTACCCTTCGTTCCCGACGAAATGTGGATAAAATGCCCCAAATGCAACACTATGCTCCTTACGACTGATATGGAGGAAAATCTTCATGTCTGCACAAAGTGCGACCATCATTTCAGAATGAACGGACGAGACAGAGTTGAAATGCTTGCCGACAAGGATACCTTTGTTGAGTTTGACGCAGACCTTTCAAGCCATAATATTCTTGATTTTCCGGGATATGACGAAAAGCTTGAAAAGGCGAGAAAAACAGGTGCTAAGGAGTCTGTTATCTGCGGAGAATGTAAGATGAACGGCATTGATACCGTTCTCTGCGTTATGGATCCGACCTTTATGATGGGAAGTATGGGCGTAATCACGGGCGAAAAAATCACCCGTGCGTTTGAATATGCAACCGAAAATGCAATGCCGATTGTTGTTTGTACTGCCGCAGGCGGTGCAAGAATGCAGGAGGGCATCCTCTCGCTTATGCAAATGGCAAAAACTTCGGGTGCGGTAAAAAGACACAGCGACGCAGGTAATCTCTACATCACGGTGCTTACAGACCCGACAACAGGCGGTGTTACGGCATCGTTTGCAATGGAGGGCGACATTATTCTTGCCGAGCCCGATTGCCTTGTTGCCTTTGCAGGTCCGAGAGTAATCGAGCAGACAATCCGTCAAAAGCTCCCCAAGGACTTCCAAACCTCGGAATTTGTTCTTCAAAAGGGCTTTATCGATTCGGTTGTCAGCAGAAATAATTTGAAATCTACACTTGTAAAACTGCTTAAATTGCACGGTTACAGCGGTGAGGAGGCTTAAAAATGACAGCTTACGAAAAGGTTATGGCGGCGAGAGATGCTAACAAGCTGACCTCGGTTGACTATATTGCCCATATGTTCGGTGACAGCTTCATTGAGCTTCACGGTGACCGCAGATATGCCGATGATAAAGCAGTTGTTGCAGGACTTGCAATGCTCTTTGACACTCCTGTTACTGTAATCGGAATTGAAAAGGGCAGAAATACAAAAGAGCGTGTTGAACGCAACTTCGGTCAGGCTCATCCCGAGGGCTACCGCAAGGCTTTAAGACTTATGAAACAGGCTGAAAAGTTCAGAAGACCTGTTCTTTGCCTTGTTGATACAAGCGGTGCATACCCCGGAATCGGTGCGGAGGAAAGAGGTCAGGGACAGGCTATTGCCGAAAACCTCATGGAAATGATGACTCTCAAAACTCCCGTACTTACCGTTCTTATCGGTGAGGGCGGCAGCGGCGGTGCGCTTGCACTTGCAGTTTCCGATGAAGTATGGATGCTTGAAAATTCCGTTTATTCGGTAATTTCTCCCGAGGGTTGTGCGTCAATTCTCTGGAAAGACAGCTCAAAGGCGGCTGATGCGGCAGAGGCTCTCAGGCTTACCGCACAGGAGTTGTTTGACCTCGGTGTAATCGAGAGAATCATCCGTCAGCCAAAGGCAGGCGATCAGGCTATGTTTGAAAGCCTTAAAATGCTCATCAAAAGAACATTTGAAAAGAACCTTGCCCTTGATGACGAAGAGCTTTTGAATGCACGCTATGAGCGTTTCCGCAAAATCGGCAAACCCTAATAATTTCCTAATAATTTATTTTAAACCTAAACATAAAAACGGCAGGAAAGACAATTTGCAAAACTGCAATGCCTTTCCTACCGTTTTATTTTTATGAAATTTTAATTACTGATTATATCAGTAAGCCGAACCGTTAAGATATACTTTTACGGAATCAAATTTTTTATTACATGAAGATTCTGCTTTTTCTGTTTGACCTGCTTTTATTTCGTTGTCACTGTCCACAACATAATCGTTGTC
>OGLC01001077.1_pt1 | contig 15230 bp, 10 predicted proteins | sample 1572751 | NCBI WGS metagenome assembly OGLC01 (sample SAMEA2581897, study PRJEB24529) | metagenome | biome: Human gut stool | place: China | collected 2011
CATTTTGCACCCTCCATCCGCTTCGATTGCAGCGTTCAATTCTTCTTGTGTCATCTTATATTCCTCACATTGTTATTCATCAAATATAATTTTTTATATTATTTATAATAAAACAATTGAATTAACACTCACACAAGCGGCTTTTTCAAATCACTCAGCCTCATTTGAAATATATATTTCCATTCTATACGCTCATTCCATACAGCCGCATCCACAAAGCAATTCTGATTCAAGCCAGCTTTCTTAACTGCCTCTATCGCTGCTTCTCTCTGGCTCAAATGCCGTTTACCAGCGGTCAAGCAGTTTGCTCCATCCAGTGTATCATACTGCTGAAATGCCTTATTAAAGTCCATCAGATCATGCAACCGGATAGGTTGATTCGTCTCATTATCTACCAACAGCCCCCAGTTTTCCCAATGGCGGTCGGTGTTGCCCACCAGATAATCCAGAATGTTCATCATATAGTATCCGTGGGCATCCAGTTCCAGAATTTTATCCAGCGTGTTCCAATCATGGTTTGTGCCGTAGACATCGTAGGCTGCATAAGTCACAAGGCTATATCGCTGCGAGGTCATAATTTTGCTGATGGAAACCGGCTCGTTCTCAAACATTCCCTGCTCATACAGAACCTGATGACAGTCAAAGCATCGACAGATCTTACTTGCCAGCACCTCACGCTCAACTGCATCTTGTCCACCATCTTTATAAAGATAGAAGCCATCATCCTTGCGCACCCACGCTTTAGGATAGCATCCGCCAGTGGACAAATCATTTGCCAAAAGATGGGCATTTGTCACAGCCATCTGATGCCCACGCAGTGCAATATCCACAAGAGCATTGCTTAAAGAGTGTGTGTAGAGATTGATATCCTCAAACAGGATATTCTCTTTTTCTCCTTTTACCCAGAACACATCCAGCAGTGACAGGCAATGGTACGAAAGCGCAATCTGGGCGCGCTCACGGTCCGTAACACTCTGAGGTGCGCCTATACTATTCAGAATCTCTTTCGCATAGGTACGATCCAGCGTTAGCATACGGGATGCACACCAATAATAGAAATTCGTTACATTATTGATTCGATCATCAAAATCATCCGATTCTTCCAGCACTAAATCGTATGGCATAAAATCTTTAAGGTGAATTTTGCATTCACCAGCCGTGCTTACTTGTGCCACACACTTTTCCATGTGCATGATATGATAGACTGTTGCTTCGCTCATTGTCTTCACCACCTTATTGACTGGTGCACGCTTTCTTTTCTATTATTGTACCGTCTTTTCTACTGCAAAACAAGATGCAAAAAGCTTTTAGTCTCTGATATATACCCAGTTGCCATCCACAGAAGCAAGCGCATTTTTCTATTGCATTTCTAGTTTAAGTAAAACCGAGTGGAGTGGCATCATGTTACCCTGCACGGTTTATTTTTTAGAGTGTTTCTTTTGCCTGTGCAGCTCTTTCCATTCTTCAATTGCCAGCTCTGGGCCACAGTGTGAAACATCAGTATCCGCCCAGTGAAAGCATGTCCCCGCCAAAACAATCGGCATCCGACGTAAAAATCGTATGTCTCATTTTTACTTGTTACACAACATCATCCCAGACCCAGACGAGTTTTCCCCTAGCATCTTCGGATGAATCAGAATTTCCATGTCCAACAGGTTTTCAAAAGGAACTGAATGTAATCTATTGGTGCAAGGTTGTTTGCCTTTGCTGTTTCTACCATACTGTACTCACTTTTGGTTCGGCAGGCATATCACCGAACAGCCAGTTCTCTCTTCCCGCTGAAAAGGGACGGATCTTGTTTTCCGCTCGATTGTTGGAGATGTCACAGCGAGGATCTTTCAGGTAATGTTCCATATCGGACCGCTAACCCTGTGCATATTCCACTGCTTTTTTCAGATTTCCAACTAACACAAAAAAATGCGCATTGGTTGACTGTAAGGCGTTGTTCCTTAATGTAATCATCTCACTGCATTACCGGAGGGCTATTTCGTCAGAAAGTCTGGAATTATTGGATCGATTCTATTCGTCTATATTAGGTGTCCATTTTATTCCAATAATTTCCGAAGGGACCTTCTTTGTCTTATATATAAATCCCACACTATACTTTGCTCTGGTAACTGCCACATAAAACTTTGAAAGGCTTTCGCCTTTCAGTCCTTTTGATTTTCCTGACAGCCACGTTAGCATTGGCTGTGTTGGATATATCAAAACTCTATCGAACGTAAGTCCCTTTGCCGAGCCAAAAGTCATCACCCTAAACTTTGCATTTACCTTGGTTCTTCTGTCATATCTAAGCTGCATTGGCTTATATGTTTCCATGTAGTTATCAATATCCTTTTCTTCAATCCAAAATATTCCGTCATGTTCTGTTTTTACATTCATTGCGGAATCACATGGCTCCATGTCAGGATACATCTTATTTGCAAGATTACATATGATCTGATTGTTGCGATACGATGTCGATAATGTCGTGGAATCAATGTTCATTTCAGGAATGTTCTCCTGTACAAAGTTTATTATTTTTCCACCTGCATACTTTTTGTATTTTGCCTCATAATGAGTTCGATATGTCGTCTGACGAGGATCTCCTACTAAAGTCACGCTGCAGCCGACCTCGTGTAGTTTTCTTATGACTTCTAAATCGTATCCAGCAAAATCCTGTATTTCATCTACAAAAACATAAGGAAAAATTTTTCGTATTCGTTGAAAAACGCAGCCTTTTGACAAATCATCCAAAACGCATGACAATTTTGAAATCATGTTTGAATATATATTACCTGAGGCTGTCACATATTTTTTCTCATTTGTATCCTTTAGCTTCAACAGGTTTTTATCTGCTTTATTCACTAATAATACACCAGACACTCTATTAGTTATAAGATAGCTTTGATAAGGCCGTATCCCATGCCTAATAAGTAGTGAAAACCATGGAATAATAGTCACATTGGATGGAATGCAACCATTTACCTCATAGAATTTTTCTCTAATACTTTGTTCATTTGCGTCAGTATAAGTCGTTATCAAAATATTTTCAGAAATCTCCAACGCTCGCCTTACAAGAAATGTTGTTTTCCCCGCTCCTGCCGCCGCAACAATTAGACTACTCATTTTTTATTGCCCTCATTATATATTCAGGATATTTAATTTTCGTAGCCGATTCAAAAATTGCTATTGCGCAATCCGTTTTATGCGCGTGCATATATTTGTGCATCTCATCATCAGTATTGTAGTTGGTTCCAAAAATATTGTTCATCACTTCCCGTCCATTTTCCTTCAATATTTTTGGTTCTAATGTATTGTAATTAAAATCCTTATTTGACAATTTTAAATCACCTGTATCTACTACATTATCAACGCATATGTGGATACACGGTATTTCTTCATATTCTTTGTACTTTTTCTTAACAGCTTCAATATCTCCATCGTTATCCGTAACAACAGCTGTTGCTTTGTTCAACGTCTGTGCAATTTCAAGATACCTCTTAAAAGCCACTCCTCCTACGGTCATTACATCTATTCCATCTTGGATAGGAAGACGTCCTTCATGAGTATCCATATAAGCTCGCTGGACAACCAGTTCATCTGAGTCACCCTCTACCAAGATTGATCTTTTACAAAGAATCAGGCGCAAAGTATCATAACCGGCCACTTTTCTGAAAAATTCAAAAGTTTCCTTTTTGAGTGATTTCATCGAGCAGCAATTATTGCCTGAAAGCAAAATTAAATTTTCCAGTCCAAGTTTATTAGCGACAAAGCTACTATGCGTTGATGCTATAATTTGTCTACCAGAGGCAGCCTTTTTAACGACGCTCATCAATTCACTTAAACGAGAAAAAGACAAATGGCTCTCTGGTTCTTCAATCAAAATAATACTTGCCTTTTCTGCCTGTTTATGGCTTAAAGCTAATTGCGTTTTTATGATGCATTGCGCGCCTTTTCCCGCATGAACAAAAGGTATCCCATCTACCTGTGTAACCAAACTTGACTCCCAAGAGTTCTGAACCCCTTGATCCGCACTTAATGATATCTTTCCGCCCATAATCGTCGAAGCTGAACTAATTTTTTTGTTTATTGATCGAATTGCTTCATTTTGTGCAAATTCATCTATCATAGTTCTATGGGCTTGTGTTATTGCTGTTATGTCCTCTGGCTCAAGAAAATCTTTTACTACTTTAGAAATGTAGACATCCGATCCATTTTGGTATCTGTAATTTGATGAATCGATCATTACAGATCGTATTGGTATGAATCTGGGCATTTTCTCATCTCGACTAAAAGAGAACCATCTTGCTTCATAAAACTCAATGGGTAAACTTGTGAGTTTCTGTGTTTTAAGCAAACTTTCATATTCCGCATTAAATTTATCAGAAAATCCAATCAAGAATTTAATTCCTTCTATACCATCAATATTTTCGGAATTACCATTTCCTTCAAATTCTGGCAATGTCCCACTCTTAAAGTATAACTCAATCATTATCTCCGGAGGTGCAATCGGATGTCTCATCTCCACAGATGCCAGATATTCCGCAACGATTTCTCTATTAAACAAATATGCCGACAGTTGATTTCTAATATTTCGACCAGCATATATACCCATTAAGGCCACATGAATAGCTTCAAGAATAGTAGATTTTCCAGATTCATTATCACCAACTAAAAGGTTGATGTTTTCATTAAATCTAATTTCAAACGGATCTTTGAATTTTTTAAAGTTTTTAATGATTACCCTCTCAATGGCCATTTGTACCCTCTCCTATCACTCTACTCCTAACGCTTTAAACACCGCATCCTCTGCGCTGCTGTAGAAGATCAGATTGAAGCTACCCACCAATTCCGGTGGAACAGTCCCCAGATCAACGGCACTTGAAATCGGCAGCAGAACCTTCTTTGCACCGCTATCGAGGCAGACCTGCAGGCTGTTTGCAAGCTCATCTACCTTCAAGATTGTTCCACTGATACTAATTTCACCCAGAACAGCAAGGGTACTGACTGTTGGCCGTCCAAGCGCAATACTGCACAGCGCAATCAGCGTAGGCAATGCTAATTTTCCTGTCATGCCAATACCTTGCAGATCCTGATAATTGATGATGTAGTCTTTAGATGCCGTGCTGATGCCGCCGCTAATGCGGTTTCCGTTGGCTTTCAGGAAGTTGAAAGCCGTGTTGGTGGATTCTCTGCAGTCACGGTCGCTGCCAAGACCGGTGCGCTCAAACTTTCCGCTGCCCGGCAACATCTGGCTTTCCAACCGGAACACACCGATCATGCCGCTTTTTCCACGCGAAACAGTGTAGATCTGTCCCGGATTGCACATTCCATCCGGGATCAGCTTACCGCCACCCTGTTCGGGAACCGGCACAAACTTTTCTTCAAAGGTATCCAGATCAATGTAGCTGAAATTCACATCATAGAACTCCATGCCACCCAGCTTTTTCAGTTGCTCTTTCACACGACGGCGCATTTCCAGTGCAAAGACAAGGATCTCCTCCAGTTGCTCTTTGGTAAACTCACCGTCCGGGTACAGCAGCTTTACATAGCCGCCTACGATCTTACGCACTGCGATCGTATCACGCTGATTCAGATTTTTACCAAGGCGGAAATACTTATCTAGTGCATCGCCGTACTGCTCCTTACGCAGTTCCCGGATAAACTCAGCAAGATAATCCGTGATGAAGCCGTAGTCGTTGGTGAAATGCTCCGGGCGGAATTTTGGGATCTCCCAGCCGGGAATGTAACAATGCAAGCGATCCAAAAATGCAGTGTCTGTTCCCATTTCAGGCGGGAACGGGTCAAACAAGCTGGAGGTTTTTAGCAGCACATCCACACTCTGGTTAATATTTCCCACAAAGACCATCGAGGCCGAGGCCGCCTTTTCCTCTTTGCCACGGGCAAAGGAGCCGGAAGCCATATAGTCCTTCATGATCTGGATGCCGTCTTTGTCCTTGAACTTGATACCAGCAACCTCATCAAAAGCCACACAGTCCCACAGACCCACCAGACCAACGGTCTTTCGTCCCATGTTGTAGAACAGGTTTGCCACAGTCGTCTGTCCACCGGACACCAGAATGCTGTTAGGGCTGATTTCCTTATAGATGTGGGATTTACCGGTGCTGCGAGGACCAAGCTCACAGAGGTTGAAGTTGTTCTCCACCAGTGGCAGCATACGTGCCAACAAGAGCCATTTCTCCCGCTGGTTCAACTGCTCCGGTTCATAACCGCAAGAGCGCAGCATGACATCCATCCACTCGTCCTGCGTGAAGGCTTTCCGCCCGGTGCGTACTTCCTCAATATCGATATGAGGCATCTGGATGGGGGTCAGCTTGCGGATGCTGATAGGCGAAACATCCTTCTGTTTTTTCTGCCGGGGTTCGCTATCAAAGTCCTCCATACCAAAGCTGCTGTCACCTTCGGATTCATATTCCAGTTGAACGATGCACCAGATGCCGCCGCAGAGCAAACGGTCAAATTTTTCCGGGTAGTCGTCCGTAATGGGCACATTGGAGAGTCCCAGATTGGAAAACTCTGCAAAGAAGCAGTCTTTCTTGATATCCAGATGCACGGTCACCATATCAATAATGGTGTGGCTGCCGTTCCGGCGCAACTGAGAAAGCACCTTCTGCGCCTCATCCGGGCGCACAAAGTTGTCCGCCAGAATATGCTTTACGTTCTGCACGCCCTGCTCGATGATCTCCTCATCGTCCGAGCTGCAATACTGCCCCAGCAGAAACTCCAGCACATAGACCGGTACGTTGGCACCTTCCTTGATCTTTTTGGTCAGATCCTTACGGACGATACGACCATCAAAGTTTTCCCGCAGTTTCCGGCGCAGTTCTTCCCGGTTTCCCTCTGCTGCCTGATCCATCATTAGCATACGGTGTACCCGCCTTCCTTTTTGTTAGAATCCAAAGCCAAAATCGTCTGCAAAAGCAATATCCATCATCACCGGATGGCGCCACTGTTCCAGACCTGTATCCTCATCATAGACCACAAGATAATACTGCTTATCCTTGTCGTACTTCTTGTTCTTAAAGGTAAAACGCAGCCGGAAAATGCGCTTTTGTGCGCTGAGCTCCCGGTTGTCTGCCACATAGGTGTTTTCGTTGGAGATCTTCTCGTTGTCCTCCGAGATAAAGAACACCCGATATTTTGCCGGTTTCACAGTATCGCTGACGGCTTCCGACTGGACAAAATCCATGGAGGTAATCAGATTCGTGATCTTATGGAGGATGCTGACCAGTGCGATCTCTGCATTCTTGGTCTCCTGATGCCCACGCTCCATCTTGATATCCAGCACGGGCACCAGCATCTCCTGCGGCGAGGAACCGCCGTGGACGTAGTTGGCACCGCCGCCAGCAACCTTGAACACGTTGCTGCTGACCGGGTAGGAAACCACCTTGGCATCCTGGTTGCCCAGTACTGTGCCCATGCTCATGTGCCCGATGCCGTCATCCTGAAGCGGAGCAGCGGACACCACAAAGCGGCGGTTGACAAAAGCATTTTCCATGCTCTTGCCTGTGATTTTCTCGCTCTCGGACAGCTTATCCCGCTTATAGATAAAGCCGTGGTCTGCCGTTACGATAAAGTGATGGGTATTTCCGCTGCCATTGATGCGGCGGATCAGATCCATGATCTCCTGCACGGCTTCCTCACAGGCATTGAACACCTCATCCTCGGTGTTGGGCTTGTCGCCACGGGCATCGATCTGGTTGTGGTACACGTAGATGACCTGCCGCTTGGTAAGGACATCCCGCAGGTCTGCCACCTTCATGCTCTTGATCACGTCAAACTGGATGCAGACACTGTCCGGCACATAGCTTTGCAGCACCTGCTGACGCCCTGCCAGCGTATCGCAGAGGATGTCATCCACCAGAACCTGAAAGTCATCGGTCATTTCCAGCGTGCGGTGCGGGAGAAGCGCAGCCATGCCCAGCCGGGTGTAGGAGGGCAGCACACCCAACTGCACGTTCAACTGCGCCGAGCACTTGGGGTCATCCTGCATCCGGGCAAAAAGCTCCTGCCCTACCTCATACCGCATAGCATCGGAGATAATGACCACGGTACGCTCCTTGGCGTAGCGCAGGTTGGCGTTGTAGAAATCCCGCTGCAAGGGCAGCACCGACAGAGCTTCCTCCTGCTGGAGAGCCTCGTTCCATGCTGGGAGAAGAGTGTCAAGATATTCGTTGGTGTAGATGTTCTCCACCAGCTCCCGCAGCGGCTCAAAGGCTTCGGTGTTTTCCAGCTTGTCGTAATAGAAGTAGAACTTCCGGTACTGCTGGTCTATCTGATGATCTGCGGACAGATACCGGTCCACAATGGCTTTGAAGCCCTCGGCGCTGCGGTAGTTTGCCGCCTGCACCATGCAGTAGGCACTTTGCAGCAACTGGTAGGTCTTGTCGGTCTTTCTGCCAAAGTGCATCTTGGCACGCTTTTCGCACACCTCCGGGATGGTCAGCTCGTTGAGCTTTGCCCCGGTATCCTCGGCAAGGAGCCGCCCCATCAGCCACTTGACCAGCACCTGATCCACTGCAAGGAAGGTATCGCACTCCACCAGATCATCGGCACGGCAGCCGGAGAACGTCTGATAGACGTTCAGCCCCTTTGCCACATGATCCGAAAGTTCATCGTACTTATCCCGGTAGAGGACGCTGTTCATCAGGCTGTCGAGGAAGGCAATGATGTTGCCTGCCTTGTAGGACACAAAGGACTTCCACGCCGCAGGCAGCTCCGCCTGCACATAGCGGGCGGTATAGGTGACGAAAAGGGTCACCAGCAGCCGTTCCAGCGTGGGCTTTACGTCCGTATAGCCGAAATGCTGCTCGCACAGCTGCCAGAAAGACGGCAGCAGATCGTACTGTTCAAACTGCTGCAAGTAAGTATTCTCCGCAAGACTACCCTCGGTGAGCACAATCCGCACCACCTCCTCAAAGGAGCAGGTGCGTGCTTTGCAGATGGCGCTGAGCAGTCCGGTGAGGATGTTTTCCTCGTTGAAGTTCTCGATCTCCAGATCGTAGAACCGCTGGGTGCGCTTTTTATCGGCAAAAAACTTGATGTGCTTTTCGAGGATGGGCTTGTACTTTTCCTCAATGCCAAGGTCTACCGACAGCAGCGAAGCACGGTCGGCAAAGAACCGCCGGGAGTACAGCAGAGTGTCCTCCAAGTGGTTTTCCCGCACATCGGGCTTGGGGAACGGGGCGTAGACAAGGTAATTGGTGGTGGTGTCCACCCGTTCCAGAAAGTATTTGGTATAGAACTGGTTATCGGGCTGGAGGCGGTAAATCTTTGCATTTTCCAGCTCCACGTTTTCCAGATCCTCGGCAAAGTCTGCCTTGTCGTCATACCAGAACACCAGCTTGCGGGTATCCCCCACAAATTCCGCATTCAGGCGGTCAATGATTTGTTTCAGGTTCAGTTCGGCCATACGGTTGTCCTTTTTGATGTAGTTTTTTCTTAAACAATCAGGTGTTTTTTCTTTGCTTGTTTTTCATTCATGATCTGAATTGGTCGCAATTTCCAAATTCGAGATTCAAAACTAAGCGCATTCTGTAATTTTGTCTGAAGTTCCGGATCAGGCTTCCACCCGCTTCCTTTTGTATTGACGACCACTATCGGCTTGATCTCTTTCACTTGCAAACCTTTCTCTCGCATCAAATCCGTCAGACCGTCCTGTGCCTGCCGTCCCAAAAGGACACTGCCATAAAACTCTATTGTATGCCGCATTTTCTTTGTGATTCTCAGAACGAAATCATCGACGTTCACTGTATTCTCTTGTTCGTTTCCCTCTGGACAATTTGACCGTGCTGCTCGTGGGCAGGATTCTTTTGCTTCGATCAAAAACAGTTTATCACTCCGCAAAAGAACAAACTCACAGCAGGCGACCCCATGCGGACGAATCAGATCATATTGCGGTGATTTTTCGATATTGAATACATTTGCTTCATTGTATTCGCCAAACCTCATCTCGGACTCTTCAATAAACACACCCATTTTACAATTCCTCGTCGATTTCCTGTTCATAGAGCTTTATGGACGTCTGGATGATCGAATTGTCGGGCATACCGTCATAGAGGTTGCAGATCAGCGGCTCCTGCCCCTTGCTAAGAGAAATGCAGGTGACAGCTTCCGGCTGCTTGAGTGCGATCAGGTACATCTTCTTGATGACAAAGTAGGAATGTGTGGAGATGAACACCTGAATGCCCATTTCCTTGGACACCTGTGCCAGCATATCCAGAAACTCACAGATCGCTGTAGGATGCAAAGCCGATTCCAGCTCATCAATAAAGATCACCGAATCTTTGCTCAGGTAGCCATTTGCCAGCAGCCGATCCATAATGGAGATCTTCTTTACGCCCTCTGCGGTAGCACCGATGGAGAATTTCTGTCCGCTGGAATTTTTGTAGTACCACTTGCCGGAGACGTTGTCAAAATCCACTTTACCGTCTACCACATGGCTCAGCTCTTTCCGAGCCTCCGCAAAAGCCATAAAGTTCTTGCCCTTAGACGGTGCGATCTGAAGTGCTTTTACCAGATCATAGTAGGTATCGTCAAAGCCGAAGCTGCGATCCACCTCACGGGATTTCAGGATGATGGGAAACAGCGACAGCACTTCTTTCGCCGGCAGGAAGATAGAGTTGCCCGGTTTCTGTGCAGCGGGAGCTACAGCAGTGCCCACCTTGGAAGCCGCACTCTGGGAAAACTGATATTCCAGCGCCATATCCTGCTGGTCAGACTGCATTTTAAAGGTCAGGCCCTCGGCTGCCGAACGGGTAACAAGGTCGCCCAGTTTATCGGCCTGAAAGGTCCAGCGCAGCTTATCCGAAAGGATGTCCACCATAGGGCGGATATCATCACCGCGCTTGTAATCCTCCATAGCACGAACAGCCGAATAGAGCGATTTCAGCAAAAAGGTCTTGCCGGTGGCATTTTCACCAATGATCAGATTCAACCCGGTAAATTTTTCGCAGTGGAACTCCGGCAGGTTGCCGTAGTTTTTAAGATGAAGCGACTGAATTCTGAAACTCATAGTACTCCCTCATTTCTTCTCTTTCGCCATGATGTTCTTGCTATCCGCCAGCACCTCGTAGAACTTGCCATCGGCGGCGGTCTGGAGTTTGCGGTAGTTCACCTTCACGCCGTCGTCGAGGTCCAGCGCAATGCGGGAAAGCGCCAGATGGCTGATCTTTTCGTCGTAGTCCCGGCACTCCTTCAACTGCTTGGTCAGCTTGTCCTTGCGCTTGGAGGCGGCAGCAGCTTCGCGGGCGTTGGTGGTGTGGTCCATCATGTCCTGCATCCGGTTGATTTCGGATTCATACACACGCTGCATCTTGTGCAGGTAGTCCACACGCAGGGTGCCGATGGTATCCGGGGTGTAGCGGTGGAGGTAGACCAGCGCCTTAAAGCCGTTCTGCTTGCCGCTGTCGAACAGCCAGTAGATGGGCCGCTTGCCGGAGCCGGTGACCGAGTAGGTCTGGCAGTGATCCTTGAAAAAGTCGTTTACAAAGTAATTGCGGATGACCTCCCGGCTGGTGCTGCCCTTGCTGCCCAGTGCCTTGGCAATGTAATCAAGGTTTGCTTCCAGCGTATCTGCACCGTATACCACCTTCAGCCAGTCGCACAGGCGTGCAATGATGTCGTCCTCCAGATACTCCTCATCCGTAATGGGGATCACGTTATCCACATCCGGGGCAAAGGTGCATCTTTTTACACCATCCTCCGTGCGGATGTATGCATCTCCCCTTGCATAACTGAAATCCGATGAACCTGCAAAGCCCGTACCGGTCAACGGTGCGCTTGCATAGACAAATTTTTCTTCAAAAGGCTGGCCAGCCAGCACAAGGCCGGGCACATCCAGCGAGTAGCGGCCAAACATACATCCCACGGCATAGCTGAGCAGGCTTTTGATCTCACGGGTCAGGTCGGCGCGGCACACGGTCACATCCTTATCTTCCACTTCCGGGGTCAGTTCGTCCTGCAAGCCGTAAATATCAATAAAGATGCGGTTCAGTTCTTCCTCATTAGCTTTCAGTTTCTGAAAACGCTGCTCACATTCTTCCTGCCATGCGGCAAATTTATCTGCGATGAGTTTTCCCATAGTATATCACACCTTTTAGTACCATTTAATTTGAATCATGCTGTTGCTGTCATCTGCTTTGCACTCGATATCCATCCAGTCTTTCAGTCCCATGATGTTCTTATGCCAATCCTTGAACTCATTGCTTTCCGTTAAGAGGTCTTTCCATGCAATCGTAAATCCGCTCTTCTCCGTATCTTCCAAAATGGAGATTTTATGTAATATTTCATATGCAAGCATCGAGGGAAACCGCTTTGTCGGCTCAATCGTATCCAACAGGCAAAGCATGAATTGCAGGGGATATTTGTGGATATTCAATTTGTTTTCCGGGTGGTCATTCCATAGCAGTTGGCCAAGACCATACTTCTCATATTTTTCCTTTGCACCTGGTCCAGCCATCCAGATATTATGACAGATGATTGCATCTGCGGCATACGCTGCATAGGAAACTAATTCTTTATTCCATATCAAGCCGAATGCTCTACAATTTCCATCTTTCTCAAATATTGCGTTTTTTGTTTTTTCCCGAAAAAGTTTTACAAAATGGTCGAAGAACAAATATCCCGCAAGGATTCCATGCTCACAGCTACCCTCGCAGGCCCGATAATAAAAATAATCCGCGACCAATTCCTGCGAAAAGCGGACAGGGACCGATGAAACATGATACGGATAATCCCCATACAGCGAATACTGTATCCTCTGATTTTTAAGATGCGAATCCAATAAATTGCGGTGGTTTGCATAGTTCAACTGTTCCACTTCGCCCGGCTGTATCATGTCAAGCTCTATACAGCTTGCATAATCATGAAACATCGAAGGAAGATACCATGTATACAGCAGGTCACGTGAACCATCGTTCCATGCCTCATAATTCGGAAGAAATGCAGACAATGCCGCATTCAGTTTCTCCTGAAAGCAGGGCATCAGAGCCTTACCCAGCAGATAGAGGGATGCAGAATGAACATGTTTTCCCTTCTTTTCGTACTGTTTGTACAAGTCGCCGCGAAGCAATTCCAGCTTTTTTCCCTCCATATAGTGTTCATATAAAAAGCGTTCACATTCCCGTGCTTCATCTTCTGCCGATGTACCCGGGAAAAGTTTATCTGCAATATATTGGATGTCGTAATACGACTTCGTGTCTGTATTATACAAATCAAATAACGTCATAAACAAACCTCACACCAGCGGGTGCGTCTTAAAGTCCCAGCTTGTTTCAAAAGAGTCCCAATCTTCTTTTGATAAACAAAGATTATCGTTCACAATTTCTATGAAGTCCATCTTCTCTACTTCGGGTACTGGGATATTCAGAACATCTTCTGGCGATACTCCAAGTGTAGGACTAAGCATCCTAGAAATATAATTACATGGTTTTGAATTAAAAACACCAAGCATATATTTCAAATTTATTCTATCATCTAATGTATAAATGCTATTTACTGCACTTTCTGAGATTGCCCCTTCATCAACCAGCCGATACGGCAAATCTCCAGATGCCACATGTCCAACAACAATAGAACTTCTAAAATTAAAATCAATATTTCGCAATGTTGATCTCAACTTTTTAGTTTTCAAATCATAAAAATGTTTCAATTCATATCCATCATCCTGCCAGTTAATTAAATAGTCCTTGTTTCCATACCATCTGCGAAATGCACCGCCTTTATTGCACGGGAACCATTTTTTCCCTTCTTGCATTTCATCTATTTCAAACCACAACCTCAAAAATCTATCATTGTCACCTGTCGTCAATCCATTACGAACAGTGCAAAAATCTCGAACTTTCTTGTAATTTTCAAAGTCAGCTACCAACGCATCACTCACCCAATAGACATACTCACATCTCGGTATTTTCCCAAATATTTCCTGTCTTAGAATGTATCTATTTTTTTCTTCTAAAAATCCTAGCCGCTTTTCTTCCTCTGTTTTTCCTTCCAACAGCCTTACATATAGATTTTCATACCCACATACCGCACTATTACAAAGCACAAATGCTACCGTTTGCACTACTTCCCCTTGTATTTCATCAAATGCACGTGCTCCCAAATGAACCAAATTCACAATATTACTTTTGAGCAATTTTTTCCTCAAATTTTCATAGCTAGCAATAAACATCCAGCTATGCTGGGTAATCATCGCTTGATAGCCGTTGTCGGCAGTCATAACACGGCAACGTTCAATAAACACGGCAAACAGGTCTGCCTTGCTGTCGGGGTAATTCTTCTTAACGAAGTTGTTGACGTTTGCGCTCAGGTTACTGGTTCCGGCATAGGGGGGATTGGTGCAGGTGACCCAATACTTCCGTGCCATGGTCTCGCCAAGGTCGATGAGCTTTTGCAGCTCCTCGGCGGTCTGCTCCACACCGGCACTTTCCAGCGAAATCTGCACCTCATCGTCAATGCCGCTCACAAACCGGCGCAGCAATGCCCAGTTATACTCCGGCACATTGAGGATGGAACCGTACTCCTTGGCATCGGTGAGGATGTCCAGCAAGCCCTCTAACTGCATTTTGGCGGTGTTCTTTTCCAAGTCCGAAAGGCCCGCCCCAAAAAACTTGAGGTGAGCCCGGTTGATGGGGTTGCTTTCCTGAATGGCGTGGACGTGGCAGGTGTTTTCGCCGTTGAGGATGCGGCGGTTGTACTGCCGTGCTTTCATCATCACGGCAAAGTATGCCAACTGATAGGCACGGTCATCAATGTCCAGACCGTAGAGGTTGTGTTCCAGGATGCTCTTGGCGGCATCCCGCTCGGAGTAGCCCACGCTGGTATAAATCTGCATCAGCACGTCAAAGGCGTACACCAGAATATGCCCGGAGCCCATGCAGGGGTCGATAAGGGTCAGGTCTTCCGGGTTCAGGGCGGCGTACTCCTTGCGGATCGTCGCCAGCTTTGCCTGCACCTCCGGCTCCTGCGGGGCTTCATCCAGATAATACTTCCAGTTTTTCCGCAGGTCGCTATCCGGGTGACCCTCCACCCACAGGCGGCCAAGGCTGTTTTCAACCATGTATCGTACAATCCAGTCCGGAGTAAAAAGCTGGGTAACTGCTGGTATTTCTTCTTTTGTGATTTTGGCTTTCTTGGCAAATGCTTTATTTTTAGGCTCTGTATTGTAATACTTTTAAAACCAGCCAAAAATTTCTTCCTGTCCTGCTGCCTTGCCATCCTCATCA
>OGLC01001081.1_pt1 | contig 15175 bp, 7 predicted proteins | sample 1572751 | NCBI WGS metagenome assembly OGLC01 (sample SAMEA2581897, study PRJEB24529) | metagenome | biome: Human gut stool | place: China | collected 2011
TCTCCATATTGATCAGTCGTTTCGGACCACAATACGGTTTGGTGACTTACACAACGATGAGTGCCAACCTGATGTTGAGAGAAGTCGGAATTTAATTATTCCTCGCTAGCGTGGGATTGGGAGCCGGAGAGGGTTTCGTGAAAACCATTATTGATGGAGGAGGATATGCTTGGATCGGTTATGGTTTTATAATAACGTTATTGCCTCTACTGATTATCGGTTGTGTGGGAAGGTATTTTTATAAACTGAATTATTTTACGTTGATGGGATTGATTGCGGGAAGTACGACCGATCCTCCTGCGTTAGCCTATTCCAATATGGCGGCAGGAAATGATGCGCCGGCGGTTGGATATGCGACGGTTTATCCATTGACCATGTTTTTGCGTGTGTTCACCGCACAGTTAATGATATTATTCTTTTATACATAGAATAAATATTTTGTTGTTAGTAATGTTTAGAAAAGTGTAAACTCCCTAGCCTTCCGCCGAAGTGATTCGCCGGGGGGCTTTTTTGTTGCTAATCAAAAAGTAAACATGTATCTTTGCGGCCAATCAAGGTGTAGATGTTATCGATTCCGATAATAATCAGTAAAAGGGAATCCGGTGCGAGTCCGGAGCTGTACCCGTAGCTGTAAGTCCTTGGAGCCCCGGCAAATCTTGTTGCCACTGCCTATCGGATAGGCGGGAAGGTAGCCGACAGAGGGTGGACGAGCCAGAAAACCTGCCATGATTTTGTTATGCGACGTTTCGGGTGAAGACGTTGGTAAATCTAAATGTTGCTATGCGAGATTTATATCTTATAAGATGCCTATGCGTTTTTAGCGCATGGTTATTCTCTTTGGGTGTCGCTTACGGTCAACAGATCGATACGACGGCCTATCACGAGCTTTCCGGGGTGGAAGTGGTGGAGAAGGTACGTCCGTCGGTCACCCGTGAAGGTACGCCTTTGCAAATTATGGACCGGGCGGGAATCGATCGCTTGGGAGTACAAGACCTATCCGAGGCCGTGAAACGCTTCTCGGGAGTTACGGTACAGGATTATGGGGGGATCGGAGGATTGAAAACGGTCTCGGTACGTAGCTTGGGGGCGAAGCATACCGCCGTCAGTTACGATGGGGTGACGATTACGGACGCGCAAAGCGGGCAAGTCGATATCAGCCGTTTCTCGTTGGATAATGTGGAGATGGTTTCCTTGTCAATCGGGCAGTCGGATGACATTTTCCAAACGGCAAGGGTGTATGCTTCGGCAGGCGCCTTGAATATACAAACCGGAAAGCCCACGTTTAAAGACAAATCGTTTCATACTTATCTTAAGGTTAAGGGAGGTTCCTTCGGGCTTTTTAATCCTGTGCTGCATTATGATCAAAAATTAGGAAAGCGTTGGAGCGCATCCTTACATGGTGATTTCGTGCGTGCGGATGGACAATATCCCTATACATTAATTAATGGGGAATTGGAAACGAGAGAGAAGCGAAGAAATAGCGATATCCATTCTTTCCATTTGGAAGGTAATCTATTCGGCGATTTTGGAAGGGGAGGCGAACTTTCCTTTAAGGCGTACTATTTTGATTCGGAGCGGGGGCTTCCCGGTTCTGTTAATTTATATAACAAGAACACTTCTGAACGATTATGGGATAATAACTTTTTCGTGCAATCGGGGTATAAGAATGTTCTTAATGAGAAATTTACGCTACGGGCCATGGCTAAGTATAATTATGCTTTTACTCGTTATTTAGATATAAATGATAAATATGCTGCGGGCGAACAAGTCGATTTGAATACACAGAATGAGTATTATGGCTCTGTAGGTTTGCTGTATACTCCTATAAAGTATGTATCGGCGACGTTGACTACGGATTTAACTCGCTCTATGCTGGACAATAATTTTGTGAACGGCCCTAATCCAAAGCGAATGGCCTCTCAATCAGTACTAGCGGTGCAATATAAGAACAGTCGATTCACGGCTACCGCTAGTTTATTGGGAACATATATCACTGATAAAGTGGAGCAAGGGGAAAAACCGGATGATAAGAGGCGTTTATCCCCGGCTGTAAGTTTGTCTTGGCGGCCATTCTCGGAAAGTACTTTGCGGATACGTGCCTCTTACAAAGATATATTCCGGGTTCCTACATTTACGGACTTGTATTACCTCCGTATGGGAAATACAAATTTGAAACCGGAAGAAACTTCCCAATATAATGTAGGGGTAACATGGAGTTCTTCCTGTGGGGATTGGCTGCGGCATTTCAGTATTTCGGCGGATGGATATTATAATACGGTGAAAGATAAGATCGTGGCTTTACCTACCATGTATGTTTGGAAGATGATGAATATGGGCGAAGTGGATATTAAAGGGGTAGATGTAAATTTATCTACACAATTCCGATTGCCCTTACGAATGAGCTTGCTTTTGGCTTCCACTTATTCTTTTCAATACGCGGTTGATGTGACAGATCCGGAAGCTAAGAATTATAAGGATCAGATTCCTTATACACCTCGTCATTCTGGCACGGTTTCCGTAACCTTGGAAAATCCATGGGTAAATGTCTCTTATATACTGACTGCGGTTGGTGATCGTTATGCATTGCCGCAAAATATAGATCGGAACAGGATTGATTCTTATATAGAACAGAGTATTTCTATAAATCGAGATTTTCGTTTTCGATATTTCGGTTTGCGTTTGCAAGGTGAATTGTTAAATCTTGCGAACGTGAATTATGATGTTATTCAGTATTATCCCATGCCGGGCCGTTCTTGGCGTTTAAGTATTTGTTTATCCTATTAGTAAACTATAAAAGTAAAGTAATGAAAAAGAAGAATTTAGTTTGTGTCTCTGCCTTGTGTGCATTGATGTCTTTCTCGTTTGTCAGCTGTGATGATGACAATGAGCCTTCACTGAACATACCAAATGTATCTGTAACTAATGTCAGTTTTACGGATGAGAATCCGGAAGCTTTAAAAGTTAGCGGAACCTTAAATTGGACAGCTCCGTCTTCTGTTGACAATGTAACAAAGTACGTGATTTATGGTTCCTCTGATGGAACCGCTAAAGATATGAAAATTGCGGAGGTAGAAGTTGGAACACATTCATATGCTATTACGGATGTCGTAAATATAGGCTATTTATTAGTTATAGCCGCAAATGCGGAAGGTGAGTCTTCTGTTTATGCTTCCGTAAGAGTTATTGATTTTGTGAAGGATAGTTCTTTCATGGCTTTATATTTCTTGAATTCGGGCAATATGGGAAATAACAACTCTTCTTTATATATGTACGACATAGAAAAGGATGAGGTTGTCCCCGATTATTTCTTGGCTCAAAATGGCAGGGGGCTGGGAGATACGGCACAGGATATGATCGTGTATGGCGATAAGATGTATATCGCGGTATATGGAGAGTCTACGATAGAAGTGACAGATCTGAAGGCAAAATCCATTAAGCAAGTCAAGACAGAGGGGCAGCCCCGTTATATGGTATCAGAGGGTGGAAAAGTCTATATTAGCTATTATAATGGATATGTCGCTCGTTTGGATACCGCATCCTTGGAGGTTGAGGCGAAAGTAAAGGTCGGACGGAATCCGGAACAATTGGCGGTATCTTCTAATAAATTGTTTGTCTCAAACTCCGGAGGTATGGATTACAGTACCGAGGTTGGGTATGATAAAACGGTATCAGTGGTTGATCTGTCTACTTTTACAGAGATAAAGAAGTTGGATGTAGTATTGAATCCCACACGGATACAGGCGGATGAGCAAGGAAATGTATATGTGGTTTCTATGGGTAACTATGCGGATATACCCAATACGGTACAAAAGATAAATACGGAGACTTATGAGGTTACTTCCCTTACGAATTGTCCAAACGCAACGGAGATGGCCTATGAGGATGGCAAGCTATTTCTGTTCTATGCGCAATGGGGAATGTCTAGCCCTGCATTTTTAACATTTGATACAAAGAGCCAATCTGCGGGAACGAGCTTTATTACAGATGGAACCTCAATACAATCCCCTTATTCAATCAGTGCCGTGGGTGGAAATGTCTATGTCGCAGAGTCTGATTATAAGAATAATGGCGATATCTATTGTTTCGGAGGTGACGGTAAATTGTTCAAGAAGTTTGAGGCCGGTTTAAATCCCATGAAAGTAGTCCTCGCTCAAAAAGATAATATCTAATGCGATTACTGATTCTCTTAGGGTTCGCTTTCTGGATGGTGGCATGTACGCCATCCGGAAAGCAAACTTCTTCCAAGGAAGCTCTTTCCTCTGATAGTATTCAATATGCCCAAGGTTTCACGGTTCAGCGCTTTGATACCTATATAATGGTGGAAGTTCGTGATCCGTGGGATAGCACCCGTCTGCTTCAACGCTATTTATTGGTAGACCGGACAAAGTCGGTTCCCGGCGGATTACCCAAAGGGACGATCGTGAAGGTCCCGGTAAAAGATATTGTGATTTATACTTCTGTCCATGCGGCTATTATTGATCAACTGCACGAAACCGATAAGGTTATAGGCGTTTGTGAGCCTCGTTATATGGATACTCCTGCCATACAAGAGGGTATACAGGCCGGAAGAATCGCTGATTTAGGTGAGGCTACCTCTCCGAATATAGAGAAAATGATAGAGATCGGCGCGGAACTCGTGATAGCTTCCCCATTCCAGAACAGTAGTTATGGGCCTGTCGAGAAGATAGGGATACCCATTATCGAAGGAGCCGACTATATGGAGGCATTTCCTTTGGGGCGTACGGAGTGGATTCGCTTTTATGGTTTGCTATTCGGAAAGGAAGGGATGGCCGATTCTATATTTAAAGAAACAGAGCAAGCCTATTTGTCTCTAAAGGACTTAACCGCAAATATAGATAATCGTCCTACTGTTTTGTCGGAGAAAAAGTTCGGCTCTTCGTGGTATGTACCATCCGGAGATAGTTATATGGCTCATCTTATCGAGGACGCCGGAGCTGATTATATGTTTAAGGATTTACCGGGTGCCGGAAGTACCCCCTTAGCGTTTGAGACCGTGTTTGATAAAGCGATCCATGCGGATATTTGGCTTGTTAAATATAATCAGTCTTCTGAGATGACCTATAACGATTTACGCTCCGAATATACTCCTTACGAGAATTTCGACGCTTTTAAAAAAAAACGGATTTATACCTGTAATACAGGTGCAGTTCCTTATTACGAGGAATTCCCTATACATCCGGAATATTTATTGAAAGATTTAATCTGGATTTTCCATCCGGAGCTAGTATTCGGGTATTCTCCCCGTTATTTTAGAGAAATGCCCTGATTGTCTTAAAGGTTTCATATCTTTGTTGAAATGTCGTTTCTAGACAAATAAAGGTATTAGACTATGAAGATAAAAAAGGTATATGCTGATGCTTTAACTACATTAGCGAAGGGAACAGATGCCGGGATTTACAGGTTGAATCCCAAACGAGTTGAAATCGTGAGTCGTGAGCAAGATGTAAAACGTGTTCTTGCTGAATGTGAGAAGACTGGTAAATCTGTAACCTTTAAAGCTGGGGGGACCTCTTTATCCGGCCAGACTATTACAGATTCTGTATTGATGGAAATCAGTCCTGACTATGGAAAGGTTAAGATTTCAGGAGATGGGAGTTTGGCTAAATTCCCTTGTGGTATAACTGGAGAAGAGGCGAACCGCTGGTTGAAACCTTATGGCCGTAAGCTAGGGCCTAGCCCTGCCTCCATCAAATCCGCACGTATCGGCGGGATCGTAGCGAATAACTCGAGTGGTTCTAGCTATGGTATTATCCATAACTCCTATAATACGGTCCGGGATATGGAGATTATCTTTGCGGATGGAGCCTTTTTGGATACTTCTTCGTTAGCGAGTCGCAGGGATTTCATGCAAACGCATATAGGCTTATTGGAGAAGTTGATGAATTTCCGTTTGGAGATCTTGTTGAATCCAGACATGGAAGACCGGATTCTATCTAAATATGAGTTGAAGAATACATGCGGTTATGGAATGAACTCTTTCTTGGATTATACCGATCCATACGATATACTCATGCATTTAATGGTTGGCTCGGAAGGAACCTTAGGGTTTATTTCTTCGGTTACTTTCGAGACAGTCCCCGATGAGGCTTTAAAAGCTTCCGCCTTGATTTATTTCCCCTCTTTGATGGAGGCGTGCAGAGCCATAGCCCCGTTACGCCAATGCAAAGTGTCCGCCGCCGAGTTGATGGATAGAAACGCCTTACATGCGGTAGAGGATGAACCGGGGATGCCGGAGATATTACATTCTTTACCCGAGGATGCGGTAGCGTTGCTGATCGACACGTCTTCTAATTCGGAAGAAGAACTTCAAATCCAATTCCGGGATATAGAGGAGCGGCTAGCAGATATACAGACCTTATATCCGGTATCATTTACGACCGATCCGAAGCTTTACGCTACTTATTGGCGGGTACGAAACGGTTTATTTACTTCCGCTGCGGGAAGACGGCCACGGGGTACGGTATCTATTATTGAAGATATCGCTTTCCGGGAAGAGGTTTTAGGAGAGGCTTTGGAACAAGTGCGTGGGGTCTTGTCGGATTATGGATACGGAAATGCGGTGATGTGGGGACATTTATTGGATGGAAACGTTCATTTCACGATTTTTCCGGATATAAACGCACAGGAAGGTATCGATCATTACGCTTCTTTTATGCGTAGCCTTGTAGATGTGGTACTTTACTACGACGGTAGCTTGAAAGCGGAGCATGGCACGGGACGAAATATGGCTCCATTTGTTAAAGATGAATGGGGTGAGGAGATTTATGAGTTGATGTGGAAGATCAAAAGGCTCTTTGACCCGGAAAATATATTAAATCCGGGTGTCCTTTTAAATCGGGACCCGGATGTGTTTATAAAGAACTTAAAGCAAATACCGTTGGCGAATGAGCTGATCGATAAATGCATCGAGTGTGGTTTTTGTGAGATACAATGTCCGTCAAGGCATGTGACATTGACACCCCGGCAACGTATCGTGATCTATAGGGAATTATCGGCTTTGGCGGAACAGGGGGAAACAAACTCTAAGCGATATAAAGAACTCAAGAAAGCCTTTAACTATAAAGGTAACGCTACCTGCGCTACCGATGGCCTATGTGCTACGGCATGTCCGGTTGGCATTAATACCGGTTTATTGATCAAAGAGTTACGGTGGAAAGAGAATGGTGCCTTGGCGAATGCTATCGCTTCGGGCATCGCCGGGAATATGGGAACCGTAACGGGTATGCTTCGTCCTTTGCTTAAGCTGCCCCATGTGTTTTCAAAGCTGGTGGGATATAACGCATTCGAGAGATTTACCTCTTTCTTGTTTAGGGCTTCCGCTCATAAATTCCCGCTTTGGACTCGGCATACACCTTCTGGCGCGTCAAAGTTCAAGGAACTGACGGGTGTAGAGAATGGGATGGAAATGGTTTATTTCCCGTCTTGTATTACCCGCACGATGGGAGCTTCAGCTGATTATGAAGATGTGGATTTTGTAAGTGTAACGGAACAAACAATCGCTTTATTGACAAGAGCGGACTTTACGATTCGTTATCCTGAGAATCTAAGTAAGCTTTGTTGCGGCATGGCTTTTAGCAGTAAAGGGTTCCGGAAGCAAGCGGCGCAGAAGGCAAAGGAATTGAATGAGGCTCTTTTACGAGCGAGCGATAACGGCCGCTTGCCTATTTTGTGTGACATGAGCCCTTGCTTGCTGCATATGAGGGAAACCTTGGATAAACGTTTACGATTATATGAACCTGTGGAGTTTATCTATGACTTTATGCGTGATCGTCTGAACTTTACTAAGTTGCCGGTTACGGTAGCGGTACACTCTACTTGTAGTACAACGAAGATGGGAGTACAAGACAAGCTGGTGGAACTGGCGGGCTTATGTGCGAACCGGGTGGTCTCTCCCGCTCAAGTTACTTGTTGCGGTTGGGCGGGCGATCGTGGTTTCTTCTATCCGGAACTAAACGCTTCCGGTCTTCATTACTTGAAACCGAACTTGCATGGGGCGACGGAAGGATATAGCAATAGCCGTACGTGCGAGATCGGTTTGACGATGAATAGTGGGATATCCTATAAATCGATCGTCTATTTAGTGGAAAAGGCTACTCGTTAAAAATCAAAAACCCCGGTTTCGTACAACTGAAACCCGGGGCTTTGTAGTTTGGCATTCGAAATTATAGGGAGTTTTATTTCATAGATTCTTTATTCATATTATGCGTAACCGTTAAGCATTCCGTTGAAATACATCGGTTTTAAAATATATACCTTTAAGATCCAAGCAAGCCATTGCTCTTTTGATGTATCGATCATCGAGAATGGGAATGAAATGTCGGGTTTCTTTTCGTAGTCAAACTCACAAAGCAACACATGGCCGTAATCCGTGACGATCGGGCAAGCGGCATAACCGTTGTATTTCTCGGTCGGCTCTTTGCCTTCCATGAGCGCGATCAGGTTCTTGGCGGCGATAGGTACTTGCTTACGGATAGCGGCAGATGTTTTACTGGTCGGGATACCGGCTACATCACCCAGAGAAACGATGTTCTGGTATTTCTTATGTACCAAGGTCTCTTTATCGACCATTACCCATGCGTCCGCGGCCAATTTACCTTCTGTCCAACCTAATCCGGCATCACGAACGAAATCGGGAGCGGACATAGGCGGGGTGAAGTGTAAGAAATCGTAATCCTCTACGAACGGCGTTACGATCTTTTCTTCGCCTTTTGTCTCTATCTTCTCAAAATGTACTTGCTTCGCGGATGTGTCTACACCTTTTACACGTACATTCAAGTTAATAGGTATGTTACGTTCATTATATATTTCTAGCAAGCGAGGTGTGAAATACGGGATATCGTATAGTTCCTTCGAAGCGGTAAAATAATTCAATTGCAGCTTGTCGCGTGTCCCTTGTTTCCTTGCGTAATGCTCGGATAATAAACAGATCTTTTTGGGGGCGCCGCCACATTTATGTTTTGTATAGGTATCGGTATAAATACCTTTGCCTCCTTTTTTCGCGAATTCTTGAAGAGCTTTCCATGTCTTTTGGGCTCCTTCGAAATCGTAAATAGAGTTTGCGTTTCCTTGTCCCAAGGTATCGTGGGTAATACCCTCTACTTTTTCCCAGTTACATTGTAATCCCGGGGTCAGTACTAAAAAGTCGTATGGAATCTTTCCGTTACTTTTGGTCGTTACTTGATTCCATACGGGATCAACCGCGGCGACCGAGTCCTTTATCCATTTTATACCGCTAGGCATACAATCCTCTTGCTTCTTCCAAACATCTTCCGGTTGGTACACACCTGAGGCGATCAGAGTGAATCCCGGTTGATAAAACTGACGATCGCTGGGGTCAATCAGGGTGATATCCGGTTCATCAAGCCAATGTTTTAATCGGGCAGCCATACTGATACCAGCGGCTCCTCCACCGATAATAACGATTTTACCTTTTGCGCTGCTTGAAAAAGCGTTTGCTTTTCCGGTATTAACTCCCGCGATCAGTCCTGTCGCCGCTAATAACTTAAAGAAATGTCGTCTGTCGACACCTTTCTTTTCTAGCGCATCTAATTGTTTCTCCAGTTCGTGTTTCATCATGTCGAAAGAATTTAAGATTTTATTCGCCGGCAAAGGAAACATAATAAATTACGGTAGCCATGAAAATGACTACTACACGACTTGCGCAAATGATTTTTTTATTGGATAAGACTACTACAAGACTTTCTCAATCTCTTTCTATGTGCGTTTAATATGCTGTTATGTAGAATATTATATATTAAGCATATTCTAGAAAATATTTTTAGTAGTTCATTAAGAAATCGACAAGATTCGTATCCCCATCAAGGGCTAATCGCTTTCTTAAGCGGTATCTTCTTAGCTCGATAGCCCGTACGGATACATTCATTAACGATGCGATCTCCTTCGTGGAAAGGTTCATGCGGAGTAAGCAACAAATACGCAAATCGCCTGCCGTTATATCTGCGTATTGCTGGCGTAAACGATCCATGAAATTCTGGTGGGCGCTATTGAAATAGGTCTCGAACTGCACCCAATCCGCTTGATCGTTCAAGGTAGATTCGATCAAGGAACGTAAACGGGTATATAACTTATTGGGGTATCGGTCACCCAATGTCTCTTTCTGCTTATCCAGTTCTTCCAACAAAGCTTGGATTGCCTCGTTTCTTTTTACCAAAGCTGTTGTCTGGAGAGTAAGCTCATTGTTTTTGTTTTGCAACTCCGTTTCCAGCATCTCGCTTTTCATTTGTTGAAGCCTTTGCAGTTCGGCTTGTCGCTCTGCCTCCAGCTTTTCTTGTTCTTTTTTCCGCAAATTCCTTAAATGGTACCGAAGTCCTTCTTGAATGGCGAACCATATCAAAGCGACGTAGATCAAATAGGCCCATACGGTATTATACCAAGGAGGGCGCACCGTGATTTGCATCGTGATCTCGGGAAACGGCCCACGGGTTACATATTTACGTACCCTTAGCTCATAAGTTCCTTCCGGAAGTTGTAAGAAGGTAATTTTGCCGTCTTTCTGCCAAGAAGACCAATCGGCGGATACCCCTTCCAGCTTATAACTGATTTGGTGATTAGGGGTGAATACCGTTGTTCCGATGTATAGCGAGAGTTCTTGGAAGTTATGGGGCAGGTCGATTCTTTGCGTGTCCGGATATAAATAATGTGTACCTTCTTGATCTTGATACTCGATGCGCATAAACCGTGGCATCGTCAATCCTCCTAGGCTTCCCTCTATTAATTGACGAGTGTTGATTAATAGGGTTCCTTGCATGGCAGATACCAAATCAAGAGAATCATTCAAGGGGATGATCCGTTTGCCATTGGTTACCAGATTCAGATCGTAATTATCGAATAGGATCCGGCATTTTAAAGTTCCTGTACCGTTTTCCCGATGGAAGAGTCCGGCCTCATTCTGGATCGTGAGCCAATACAAATTGTCTGGAACCGGGTAAATACTTTCTGCGTTGGCGAATACGCTCAATACGTCTTTATTCTTAAATAAAGAGCTTACCGATAAATGATTATCGGTCGTATCCGGATGGATATATGAACGTCCGATCTCATCGGATATCGGGGTAAACTTATCACCAAACATCAGGCTCCGGCTGAAGTAGCCGACATTGGTCCGGATATAGAGGCGGTTATCCTCTTTTACAGCGTCTTCCAACTTTCCGATCTGGCTTCTTTTACCTAACATGGCGATGGGAGGATTGATATCTATTTGGGAGATACCATTATCCAAGGCGACCCAGATTAAATTATTATCCTGTACGCAGATGGAGCGTACGATATTATCTTGTAACTGATTATTGATGTTGAGATGTTGAAAGATCTCCCCTTCGTCGTTGGTGATATAAATACCGGACGTAGATGTTCCCGTGAAATTGAGACCTCCGGCGCTAGCGAAGGAAGTTGGGTGCTTCTCCTCGATTTCTTTCGGGATCGTGTAATTCGTCTCGGGATCATCGAAATTTATATATGACGGGAGCGTATCGATCGGATGGTATTCCAGATTCCCGAGTTTGTCGTATAGCCAATAGCCTAACGATGATTTGCCTTGGGTATAGATAGAATCGTTCTGGAAAGATACTTTATAAATAGGGGTTTTATCCGGTAATGGATATGTGTTCCATGTATTCCCGTCAAAAGTAACCAGACCGGAATTATTAGCTACATATAAGATGCCATGATAGGAAACCGCTAAATCCCAATTTTGGCAACTAGCCTTGTAATCGTCTACGGAATAATTTTGTACGAGGATAGAGGGAGCGACCACAGACGCACGCAAGGCGAAAACCGCCAGTATAGATAATAATATGATAAAAGGTAGCCGTCTGTACATGGTCTTTAAACTATAGAGACAAGGCATAAAGCCTTGTCTCTTTCTATTACACGCATGCAAATATAATCAAATTTTGATTATTTGTACTCCTGCCAGCTCTTAATCTGAATATCTTCTACGTTCATATTGCAGAAAGCGTCGATAAAGGCGCTGGCCAGACGGGCGTTCGTGATCAATGGAATGTTATGATCGATCGCCGCACGGCGGATCTTATAGCCATTGGTCAACTCACGTTTGCTATGATCTTTCGGGATATTTACTACCAATTCGAAAGCGTGATTGCTGAACATATCCATGATGTTCAAATCACCTTCCTCATCCGGCCAGCAAACGGCGGTTGCCTTGATTCCATTATCGTTCAGGAACTTGGCGGTTCCGTGCGTACCATAGATCGTGTAACCCTTGGCATCCAGCATCCGGCAAGGCTCCAATAAATCGACCTTGCTCTTAGCTGCGCCGGAAGAAACTAAAATGTTCTTCTTAGGAATACTGTTGCCTACGGCGATCATGGCGGAAAGCAAAGCCTCGTTGAAATCGTCGCCGATACAACCTACCTCGCCGGTGGAGCTCATGTCCACACCTAATACGGGGTCTGCCTTGTGCAGGCGGGAGAATGAGAACTGAGAAGCCTTGATACCGATCCAGTCGATATCGAACGCGCTCTTATCCGGTTTCGTATACGGAGCGTCCAGCATGATGCGGGTAGCCGTCTCGATAAAGTTGCGTTTCAATACTTTAGATACAAACGGGAAACTACGTGAGGCACGTAAGTTACATTCGATTACTTTCACGAAGTTATTCTTCGCCAAGAACTGGATATTGAACGGACCGCTGATGTTTAACTCCTTCGCGATCATCTTGCTTACTTTCTTGATACGACGGGCTGTCTCGAAGTAAATCTTCTGAGCCGGGAACACCAAGGTAGCGTCACCGGAGTGAACACCGGCGAACTCGATATGCTCGGAGATCGCGTACTCAACCACCTCGCCATTCATAGCGACAGCGTCGAACTCGATCTCTTTCGTTCCTTGCATAAACTCGGATACGACCACCGGATATTCCTTGGAAACCTTAGCGGCCAAATCCAAGAACTCGATCATCTGCTCTTTCGTATGGCAAACGTTCATCGCCGCACCGGACAATACGTAAGACGGACGGATCAAGATCGGGAAACCTACTTTCTCGATAAACGCGTCGATCTCTTCCATGCTGGTAAGCTCTGCCCAACGAGGTTGGTCGATACCTAGCGAATCCAACATCGCGGAGAATTTATGACGGTTCTCGGCACGGTCGATTGATAGCGGGGAAGTACCCAATACCGGAACATTCTGGCGGTAGAGTTTCATCGCCAAGTTGTTCGGGATCTGTCCACCTACGGAGACGATCACGCCCTTCGGCAATTCCAGATCGATCACGTCTAGCACGCGCTCGAATGAAAGCTCGTCGAAGTAAAGACGGTCGCACATATCGTAGTCGGTAGATACGGTCTCCGGGTTATAGTTGATCATGATCGATTTATAACCTAGCTTACGAGCGGTCTGGGCGGCATTCACCGAACACCAGTCGAACTCAACGGACGAGCCGATACGGTAAGCTCCGGACCCCAAGATAATCACGCTCTTCTCATTCGGGTAGTAGGTGATATCGTGCGGCGTACCGTCGTAAGTCATATATAGATAGTTGGTCAATTCCGGATGTTCGGAAGCGATCGTGTTGATACGTTTCACGGTAGGGAGAATGCCCATTTTCTTACGCAAGTTGCGTACGCGGATATTCTCTTTCTCCATATTGCCTTCCGGGCTCTCTACGTAACGAGCGATCTGGAAGTCCGAGAAACCAAGGCGTTTCGCCTCTTTCAATACATCCTCCGGAAGATCCTCGATCTTGTTGTAACCTTTCAATACGTTGGCGTAATCCACGATATTCTTCAAGCCCTCCAAGAACCAGCGTGTGATCTTTGACAACTCATGGATCTTGTCTACGCTATATCCCTGTTCCAAGGCTTGTGCCACGGCGAAGATACGCAAGTCGGTAGGGTTCGCCAACTCCTCGTCCAAGTTATCGAAATGGATATCGTTGTTACCTACGAAACCATGCATTCCTTGTCCGATCATACGAAGCCCCTTCTGCATGATTTCCTCGAAGCTCTTACCGATCGACATGATCTCGCCGACGGATTTCATGCTGGAACCGATCTGGCGGCTGACACCCACGAACTTCGTCAAGTCCCAACGCGGGATCTTCACGATCATATAATCTACCTCCGGCGCTTTGTACGCGGAGTTCGGAGTACCCATCTCGCCGATCTCGTCCAATCCGTAGCCCAACGCCAACTTAGCGGCGACGAAAGCCAATGGATAACCGCTGGCCTTGGATGCCAAGGCGGAAGAACGGCTCAAGCGAGCGTTCACCTCGATCACACGGTAATCGCAAGTCTCGGAGTTGAAAGCGTATTGGATATTACATTCACCCACGATACCTAAGTGGCGGATCGTCTTGGTAGAAAGTTCTTTCAATAAATCTAATTCTTTCTCGGTCAAGGAGCAAGTCGGAGCTACTACGATACTCTCGCCGGTGTGTACGCCTAGCGGGTCTACGTTCTCCATGCTCACTACCGTGAAGCAATGGTCGTTCTTGTCGCGGATCACCTCGAACTCGATCTCTTTCCAACCCTTCAAAGATTCCTCGACCAAGATCTGGGATGAGTAAGCGAAAGCGCTTTCCGCCAAGGTGCGAAGCTCGGCCTCGTCCTTGCAGATACCACTGCCCATACCACCTAATGCGTAAGCGGAACGGATCATTACGGGGAAACCGATCTTATAAGCGGCAGCCACGGCGTCGTCCATGCTTTCTACGGCTTGGCTGATCGGGGTCTTCACTTCTATCTCGTTCAGTTTCTTAACAAATAGGTCACGGTCCTCGGTGTACATGATAGCCTCAACGGATGTACCCAATACTTTCACGCCATATTTAGCCAACGTACCGCTGGTGTAAAGTTGAGTACCGCAGTTCAAAGCGGTCTGCCCGCCAAACGCCAATAGGATTCCGTCCGGTTGTTCTTTTTTGATAACTTCCTCCACGAAGTAAGGAGTGATAGGCAAGAAATATACCTTATCGGCTACTCCCTCGGATGTTTGGATAGTCGCGATATTCGGATTTAGCAATACGGTACTGATCCCTTCTTCTTTCAGAGCCTTTAACGCTTGCGAACCAGAGTAGTCAAACTCCCCGGCCTGTCCGATCTTCAGGGCACCCGAGCCCAGAACAATCACCTTTTTGATATCACTTTTCGACATAGTAATTTGGGTTGTTTAA